>MDTD01075094.1_pt1 | contig 18240 bp, 18 predicted proteins | sample 811221 | NCBI WGS metagenome assembly MDTD01 (sample SAMN05326646, study PRJNA326480) | marine metagenome | isolation source: seawater | place: Pacific Ocean: South West | collected 2011 | reverse complement strand
TTTACTATCCTTTCAACTTCAAAATATATTAATTAACTTATGCAGAAATGTACACTCGCACTTGGATGTTTTTGGAAACCTGAGGAAAACTTTAAAAATAAACCAGGCATAATTCATACAGAAGTTGGATATGCAGGTGGTCAAAGCGAAAAAGTTAGCTACGATGAGGTTTGTACTGGAAAAACTGGTCATGCAGAGGTAGTAAGACTGACTTTTGATGAAGGTATAATCTCCTTTAAAAAGATTTTAGATTTATTCTTTAAAATGCATGATCCAACACAAAAAGATATGCAATTTCCTGACATTGGAACTCAGTATAGAAGTGAAATATTTTATGAGACAGAAGAGCAAAAGAATCAAGCCTTGGAAGTCTTTAATGATTTAAATAAAAAATTTGATGGCAAAATTAAAACAAACATTTCAAAAATTAAAAATTACTGTAAAGCTGAAGAGTATCATCAAAAATATATTGAAAAGAATAGATAATGAACCAATTAATTTCTTCAAGTTGGCTTAAAGAAAATTTAGATAAAGTAAAAATATTGGACGCTTCTTGGCATCTTCCAAACCTTAAAAGAAACGCTCAAGAGGAATATGAATTAAATCATATTAAAAATTCAATTTTTTTTGATATCGATAAATATTCAAATCAAAATTCTTTTTTACCTCATATGTTACCTGTTAAAAATGATTGGGAGAATATTGTTTCTAATTTAGGTATAAAAAATTCTGATCATGTTATTGTTTATGATAATTCAGAAGTATTCAGCGCTTGTCGAGTCTGGTACACTTTCATTTATTTTGGACATGATCCTAATCTAATTTCAGTTTTAGATGGAGATTTCAAAAAGTGGCTTGCTGAAAACAAGCCAGTATCAAAAGAAATACCAAAAATTGTTAGAACAAAATACAAAGCGGTAGAAGATGAATCTTTAGTAATCGATAAACATCAAGTTAATGAAAATATTAAAAATAACAAATTTCAGATGATTGATGCTAGAAGTGAAAAAAGATTTTTAGGTTTAGAACCAGAACCTAGAAAAGGAATGAGGAGTGGTCATATTGAGGGATCTAAAAATTTACCATTTAAATTATTAATTAACGAAGACAGAACATTTAAAAAATTGGAAGAATTGACAAATATTTTCAGAGAAAAACAAATATCTATCAATAAAGATAAGGTTTTTAGTTGTGGTTCTGGGATCACTGCTTGCATTTTAGGACTAGCTAATTCTCTAATAACTGATAAAAAACCAAAAATATATGATGGGTCGTGGGCCGAGTACGGATTAAAAAATAATGAAATCTTCAACAAAACTTAAATCTTTTTTAATTATTTTTTTTATTGCTATTTTTGGAATAATCGCAGCTCGCCATTTTATTAGTTTACATTTTCAAAAAAAATTTAGTGTTAGACCTGCGCCAGGAGTAATTGTAAAAGAAGTTGAAAAATCGATTTTTTACCAAAGTATTGAAACTTTTGGAACTGCTATCGCTCAAAATTCTAAATCTTATAGAATTAAGACTGCTAATATTCTTGGCAAACTAAATATTGATAATAGATTCGTCAATAAAGGAGAGGTTATTTTGAAACTTCAAAACGGAGAAAAAATTACTGCAGATTTTGAGGGAAAGTTAGGGAAAAGAGAAATAGCTCAAGGAGTCCTAGGATCAGAAAGTTTAATAATTACTCTTGATGATTTAAAGAAAGTTATAATTGATATTAAAGTACCCGAGAATTATGTAGGTGTTCTCAAACCAGGTTTAAAAGCAGAAATAACAAGCTCAGCATTTGACAAAATATTTGAAGGAAAAGTGGAAACTATTAGCTCTAGGATTGATCCTTCTACCAGGTCAATTCTATCACGAGTCATCGTAAATAACCCAAATTTTGAAATTATACCAGGACAATTAATGACTATAAAAATAATTTATGATGAAACAGAGGAAATAGGGGTTCCTGAAAGCGCTATTACAATACAAGGTAATACTGCATTTGTTTATATTGTAAATAATGGGGTAGCCAAAAAAAAAGATATCAAAATCGGAAAAAGAAATTTTGGAAAAGTATCTATTTTATCAGGTATTAAGGAAGGTGACTTTGTTATTAGTGAAGGTGTTTCAAAAGTAAGACACGAGTCAAAAGTGAAAATTATCAACCCTTAAAAATTAAATGTTTTTAACCGACTTATCTATAAAGAGACCTGTAGTTGCCTCAGTAATGAGTTTAGTTCTCGTTATTTTTGGATTAGTGACCTTTCAAGATATACCAACAGATGAACTTCCAGATGTACAACCACCTGTTGTTACTATTCAAACTGAGTATAAAGGTGCATCAGCTGAAATTGTTGATACTCAAATAACACAAAAAATTGAGGATTTTGTTGGGGGAACACCAGGATTAGAAACTATTGACTCTTTCAGTGAAGATGAGAGTTCTAGAATTACTTTAACCTTTGAAAATAGTTTAGACTTAGATGATGTTGCTAATGATGTTAGAAGTTCGGTTTCTAGAGTTTTGGACAATTTACCCGAAGGAGCAGACCAACCAGAAATATTTAAACAAAGTGGTCAAATGCGTACAACTATGTGGTTATCTTTCAGCTCAGAAGCTATGTCGGATTTAGAACTTACTGATTTTGCTGACAGATATTTAACAGATACTTTTTCCACGGTTGATGGCGTGGGAAGGGTCAGACTTGGGGGAGAACGAGAACTTTCTCTTAGAATTTGGTTAGACCCTTTAGCTTTAGCTGCGAGAAATTTGACTACACAAGAAATTGAAGCTGTCTTGAGAAGGGAAAATGTCGAGTTTCCAGCTGGAAGAATTGAATCACGAGATATAGATTTAACAATAAAACTTAATAAAGCATATGAGGATGTTGAAAATTTTAAAAACTTGCCTCTTAAAAGATCAAAAGATGGATCAATTATAACCCTCTCTGATGTATCAAGAATTGAACTAGGGGCAGAGTCTACCAGAACTTTATTTAAGGGGAACGGAAAACAAGTTGTAGGTATTGGTATATACCAACAATCTGATGCTAACACTATTATGGTAGCTAATGGAATAAAAAGCAAAATGAAAGAGCTTAAGCCGAGTCTGCCGCCTGGAACAACGTTGGAAGTGTCATTTGATAGAAGTAATTACATTAAAACTGCAATTAAGGAGGTGTACAAAACTTTAGTGATCGCTTTAATTTTAGTGACTATAATTATTTATTTATTTTTAGGTAATATTAGAGCATTGATAGTGCCTTTAATAGCTTTGCCAGTGTCACTAATCTCTACTTTTTTGTCTATATATTTTTTTGATTTTTCTATAAATCTTTTTACTCTCATGGCTTTGGTTCTTGCCATAGGAATTGTAGTAGATGACGCAATCGTAATGCTTGAAAATATTGTCAGGAGAGTAGAATTAGGCGATACGCCTCTAGTCGCAGCTTACAAAGGTGCTAAACAAGTTTCTTTCGCAATTATAGCGACCACAGTTGTGCTAGTAGCAGTTTTTATTCCTTTAATATTTATAAAAGGCATAACTGGTGTTTTGTTTACACAAACTGCTATCACACTTGCCTCCGCTGTTATCATATCAAGTTTTGTGGCACTTTCATTAAGTCCTATGTTAGCAAGTAAGTTCCTGAAAAAAAATATGAAAAAGTCAAAAATTGTAACTAAATTTGAAAGTTATTTAAAAGAACTTACTTATCTTTACAAAATTTCTTTGTTAGAATGGATAAAAAAAAGAAAAACAATCACAATCTTTTTAATTGGAACTCTTGCTCTGACCATTTTCTTTTTTAATTTTACAAAAAAAGAATTAATAGCGCCAGAAGATAGAGGGGCTTTTTTTGTAATTGTGAAGGCTCCAGAGGGATCTGGATTTAACTTCACTAAAGATAGGGCAGAAGAAATTGAAAAATTATTATTACCAAAAGTTGGAGATGGGGAATATAGAAGATTAATAATGCGTGTTCCTGGATTTGGAAAATCTGCAAAACAGGTCAATAGTGGATTCATAATTGTTTTATTAGAGCCTTGGAAAAAGAGAGACCGCCATGGCGTGAAGATTATGAGAGAATCCTTTAAAGAAATAAGTAAAGTTCCTGGAGTGATAGCTTTTCCAATTATGCCTCAAGGTATAAGAACTGGAGGCATTGAGAGTCCGATCCAGTTCGTTATCCTAGGAAATACTTATGATCAATTAATTGAATGGAAAGAAATAATTAAAAGGGAAGCAAGAAAAAATCCTGGCTTGACATCTATTGAAGATGATTTTGATCTAAATAAACCTCAACTAAATGTTAAAATTGACCAAAAAAAAGCTGCGGACCTTGGAGTTTCTACTGAGGACATAGGCAAAACAATTGAAACGATATTTGGATCAAAAAGAGTTACAAACTTTACAAGGGATGGAAAAGAATATTCGATTATATTACAGGGAGATATAAAAGATAGACAAGAACCAGATAGTATAAGTAAAATATTTGTTAGATCAAAAAACAATGGTAAACTTGTATCAGTATCTAATCTAGTTGATTACAACGAAGAAGGTCAATCTGCATTTTTAGCAAGATATAATAGGCAAAAAGCTGTAACAATTTCAGCTAGACTAATCGGAGACTACTCTTTAGATGAAGCACTAAAATTTCTAGTGAATGTGGTAGAACAAAATACGCCTCAGGCCAGAATTGCATATAAAGGAGAAAGCGAAGAGTATAAAAAAACTAACACGGAACTTTATGTAATATTCGCATTAGCTTTAATAACAGCTTATTTAGCGATGAGCGCACAATTTGAAAGCTGGAGACATCCCCTCACTATTATGTTGACCGTACCAATGGCAATTCTTGGAGGATTAATTGGTCTGCTAGTCGTAGGGTCCTCGTTAAATGTTTATAGTCAAATCGCTTTAATCATTTTAATTGGGTTGTCAGCAAAGAATGGAATACTTATTGTTGAATTTGCCAATCAATTAAGAAAAGAGGGTAAAAATTTGGAAGTTGCAGTTTTCGAGGCTGCATCAATCAGATTAAGACCAATTTTAATGACAAGTATTTCTACAATTATTGGGGTTTTACCTTTAATCTTAGGGACTGGACCAGGTGCCGCTAGCAGATTGACTGTAGGTATTACAATATTTGGTGGGATGCTGTTCTCAACCTTTTTTACATTGTACGTCATACCAACAGTTTACACCATAGTTGGAAAAGGTACTCAAAGAATGGATGCTGTTGAGATTGAATTGAAAAATCAACTTAAAAAATAATATATTTATTTTTATCTAGATTTTTTTTACAAAGAGTAAGTTGTTTTCGATATTTACTTGCCATATCTTTTACAGACTTTGCATATATAATTGCCTTTTTATCTTTTGAGAAATTTTTATAATCACCCCAACCCTTATAATAAGCCAAGTACTGACGATATGCGTCTTTTTTTGAAATTTTTAAAATTTTGTGTGTTTTATTTATATACCAACCTATGAAATCAACTGAGTCCTTAAATCTCGCTCTAGTGGCTAAAGAATTTCCTGTCTCTCGTTTGTACTGTTCCCATGTTCCTTTAACAGCTTGAGAATATCCAAATGAACTTGACGGTCTCTTAAAAGGTATAACTTTAAAAAGTTTAGTTCTAGGTGGTTTGGCTAACCAATTAAAATCACTCTCTTTTTTTACAAATGCCAATTGCAAATGTATAGGTGCTCCCCATTTTTCGTAAGAAGCTTTTGAATGTTTATACCATAAGTATCTTTCCTCAAAAATTGCACAACTATTTTGAGTATTTTTTGGAATAGAAGAGCATGCTGTAAAAATAATCAAAAGAAAAATAATTTTTTTTTTTTTAAAAGGAATCACTAGTTTATTTATACTAAAAATTAATTAAGCTTTCTCCATCTTTCTGGGTTTATAAATTTACCTTTCCATAAACCTAGTTTATTTTCTTTTGCAAAATTCTCATCTATAATGTATTTTTTAGAATATTTTCTATAAGCTATTGCATATCCATTTCTTACCATCCATTTATTTAGATTTGTTCTATTTTTAAAACAGGTTGATATATATCTTTTATATCGATCTTTTGACGAATAGATGCATTTGATTTTTGATTTATTAATTTTCTCTGTGAGCTTTTCTTTAGATAGTGCTCCGCAATTATAATCTTTATAAAAAGTAAAACCTATGATCGCTGAGATTTTAATAGATTCTTTTTGACATTTTTGCCTCATTTCTGGGGCATCTATACCTTCTAATCTAATTTTATAGCTATTAATATGAACTGTATCTCCGTCTACAATTATCGGAAATCCAATAATTTCATTCGATAACACGTTTGATGTGAATAACAAAATAATTATTACTGCTCTCATAAATAATCTTTAATTATTTTTTCTAAAAATTTTAATATCAAATACGCTAATAAAACTCCTGCACTATTTGCGTATAAATCGTTCAATTCAAAGGCTCTGTTTGGAATAAAGTAATGCAATAATTCCAAAAAAAAAGAAGTAAAGAGTAAAAACGAAAAACTATTGATGATTATTTTTTGATTTCTGCGAAATAATAAGCCTAAAATACTTAAGTAGAAAAAGAATACGAAATGATTAATCGATGTGCCAATTGGATTTGAAATTAAATTAGGTTGTTTAGCTAAATTATCATAAAGAAAATATCCAATTAGGCTACCAGGAAATAAATATAAAATTACAAGAATTATTAATGAAATATAGAATAAATATTTTAAACTTTTAAAGATACTATTTTTCATTTAGATTTTAATATAGTACATAATAACCTATTTTACTTATATGAGTAAACTGATCTTAACTAGACATGGCCAAAGTATTTGGAATGCTGAAAACAGATTTACTGGATGGGTTGATGTTGATCTATCTGGTAAAGGTGTACAAGAAGCAAAAAAATCTGGAGAACTAATTAAGGAACTGGATATCAAAATTGATATCTCATATACATCTTATTTAAAAAGAGCGATCAAGACTTTGACTGCTATTTTAGAAAAAAACAATATCGCTCTGAAATTTAATACAGCATGGCAATTAAATGAAAGGCACTACGGATCTTTAACAGGGCTAAATAAAGAAGAAACAAAAAAGAAAATTGGTGAAGAACAATTTAAAAAGTATAGGAGATCTTGGGATATAGCTCCTCCTCCAATGGAAGAAAAAAGTGAATATCAAAATTTATTCAGTCCTCTAAATGCCAGCATACCTATAGGCATGACACCATTTACAGAGTCTTTAAAAGATACATATAATAGGGTAGTTCCCTTTTATGAAAATGAAATTAAGAAAAACCTTGCTAATAATAAAAATATTTTAATTTCTGCCCACGGAAATTCTCTTAGAGCATTATGCAAATACTTGCTCAATATTTCAGATTCAAAAATCAATCAATTAGAAATTCCAACTGGTAATCCTTTAGTGATTGAATTTGGAAAAAGTTTGGAAATTCTTAAATATTATTATTTAGATAAATCTAGAACAAAAGAGATAATTTTTAATCAATAATATTAAGATCTAAAATTTTTTTATACATATTTGAGGTATTTAAATGATAAAATTTTTGGCAGCTTATTAATCCAAAAAGATTTTTATTCTTTATTAGCTCGTTCCATATCTTATTCATTGAAAAAATATTTGATTTTTCCTCTACCAAGAAACTTCTATTAATTATTTGCAGTCCCGTAAAAATAAATTGATTATTTTTATCTTTTGAAATTATGCCTTTATTTAAATTAAAATCTCCATTAAAAGATGAATCTATTGATAAATTCTTATTAACTAACAACAGAATTGGTTTTTTATTTTTAAAATAAACTAACTCAAGATTTTTTAATTCTTTTAAATAATTCTTATTCCAAACTGTATCTGGATTTAACACGAAAAAAGGTTTATCACCAAAATTTTTGGTGCCTTCAAGAACTCCGCCTCCAGTGTCTAATAATAAATCTCTTTCGTTTGAAATTTGAATCCTAGCATTGAATTTTTTCTTGTAAATAAATGCTTCCATCTGATCCGCGAGGTAGTGAACATTAATACTTATTTCTTGGACTCCATGCCATATCAGTAAGTTTATTGCTCTCTCAAGCAAAGTAATATTATTAATTTTTAATAAAGGTTTTGGTGTTTTCAGGGTTAAAGGTTGCATTCTTTTACCTAGTCCCGCCGCTAAAATCATTCCGTGTTTGATGTTCATATTTTACTCAATCTTTTTAATTTTTTAATAGGTAAGTGTTCATAAAATAATAATTTTAAATTCTTGAGAACAGGATTTTGTAATCTTTTTTCAATTAGTGTCCAAGTATAAGGTAAAAATTTAAGGTAATTATCTTTATTGTCTCTTTTAAATAAACGCACAAATATTCCTAATATTTTTAAATTTCTTTGTACTGACAAAATGTCAAAATCATTTTTTAATTTTTGAATTTGATCATCTTTAAGTTTTGAATTCCTATGATAAAAATCCAGTAGTCTTTTTTTTAGATTGTTGGGTAATTTTATTCTTACATCATCAATAATTGATGATACATCATATAAAGGATTTCCGATAATAGCATCTTGGCTATCAATTATTCCTAATTTATTTTTATTAATTATTATATTTGAAATATGAAAATCTCTGTGGACGAAAGTATTATTTTTATAATTCAATCTTTTATATACTTTGTCCAACTCTGATTTTAAAATTTTTTTTATTTTGAAAACTCTTTTATTTTTGTAAAAATATTTTAAATACCAGTCAAAAAATAAATCGGACTCCTTATGAAGGGTAGATAATGTATATTTTGAAATAGTAACTTTTAACTTTTTAAATTTATGTACTTTTTTAATTTTAATTTTTTGAATTTTTATGAGTAATTTTATTAGGGATTTATAAGAGTTAAATTTATTTTTTTTTGAGATTACATAATCATAAAAAGATTTATTACCTAAATCAGATATTTCGATTATATTGTTCTCATAGTGATTACTTAATAATCTGGGCGCATTTATTTTATTATTATTCAATATATCGTTTATCACAGTATATACTGCAAGGTTTTTAAATTTTTCTTTTTGGGCAGATACAATTATCGAAGTTTTATTATTTTTTTTTAATCTATAGAATTCTCTAAAAGAAGCATCTCCAGAAATTTTTTTTAACTCATATTTCATTTTCAATACTTTTCCATTTTCCTAAACCTTTGAATCTAATATTTCTCTGGTTTTTGTTTTTAATGTACCCTAAGTGAATTTCTAATTTATTTTCTAAAGGTGTTTGAATTAAGTCTGGCCATTCAATAATTTTTATAATTTTACTATTATCATTAAAAATTCCTAAGTTATCAAGGTCACCAGCTTTCTTAATTCTATAAAGGTCATAATGCATAATTTTTAAATCTTTGATTTCATACTCATAAAGTAAATTAAATGTGGGACTCAAAACCTCAGTTTCTTTTAATCCGTTTTGGCTTTGTAAATTATTAATTAGATGTCTAGTAAAAGTAGTTTTTCCAACCCCAATTTCACCAATCAAAAATATACAATCTCCATTTTTTAATTTTTTAGAAATGGTTTTAGATATAGTATTAAGATGATCTAAGGATTTTACAATCATTAGCTACTACTAGTAGCGGTAAGTATCTGGTTTAAATGGTCCTGATGGTTTAACGCTAATATAATCGGCTTGATCTTTAGACATTTTTGTTAATTTAGCGCCCACTTTCTCTAAATGAAGCATCGCAACTTTTTCATCAAGATGTTTAGGAAGCACATAAACTTTCTTCTCATATTTATCTGAATTATTCCATAACTCAATTTGAGCAATCACTTGATTTGTAAATGAAGCGCTCATAACAAAACTTGGGTGCCCCGTTGCACATCCTAGGTTGACTAGTCTTCCTTCGGCTAAAAGAATAATTCTTTTTTTACTAGGTAATTCAATTTCATGGACTTGTGGCTTTATTTCATTCCACTTATAATTTTTTAAAGCCTCAACTTGAATTTCATTATCAAAGTGACCAATGTTGCAAAGTATTGCTCTATCTTTCATATCTCTCATATGATCTGCTGTGACAATGTCTTTATTTCCGGTAGCAGTTACAACAATATCGGCATCTTTAATGGCTTCATCCATAACAACTACTTCGTAGCCTTCCATTGCAGCTTGCAAAGCACATATCGGATCTGTCTCTGTTACCATTACTCTAGCACCTGCCTGGCGTAATGAAGCCGCACTTCCTTTACCTACATCACCAAATCCAGCTACAATAGCTACCTTTCCTGACATCATTACATCAGTTGCCCTTTTTATTCCATCTACTAGACTTTCTCTGCAACCGTAAAGATTATCAAATTTAGATTTTGTAACTGAGTCATTTACATTTATTGCAGGAATTAATAATTCTTTATTAGCCTCCATTTTCTTAAGCGCTAAAACACCTGTTGTAGTTTCTTCTGAAACTCCTTTGATATCTTGTAATAATTTTTTATATTCTTTATGTAGTAAAGCTGTTAAATCACCGCCGTCATCTAAGATCATGTTTGGTTTCCAATCTTTTTTTCCTTCAATCGTTTGCTTAACACACCACCAGTATTCTTCTTCTGTTTCACCTTTCCAAGCAAAAACGGGAATACCAGCCTTAGCTATGGCAGCGGCAGCGTGATCTTGAGTTGAAAATATATTACAAGAAGACCATCTTACCTCTGACCCCAATTCAACAAGAGTTTCGATTAAAACTGCAGTTTGTATTGTCATATGAAGACAACCTAAAATCTTAGCACCTTTTAAAGGTTTTTTACCTTTATACTCTTTTCTCAATGCTATAAGTCCTGGCATTTCTGTTTCAGCTAAAGAAATTTCTTTTCTACCAAAATCTGCCAGCGTAATGTCTTTTACTTTGTAATCCTGTGTCATATTGAAGATGTTATTATCAACATAAATAAACCTTAGCAAGAAATAATGTTAGGACAATTTAGGAAGCAAAACCTCAACTTGAGCACCTTTAGTGTTAAGTCTATTTGAAGCTGCTATAGTTCCTTTATGTAATTGAACAATATTTTTTACAATATTTAGACCTAAGCCAGAATGTTTGCCAAAACTCTTAGGTCTATTGCTATAAAAACGTTTAAAGATTTTCTGAGGAGATGTTTCGGCAAACCCAGGTCCTTCATCTTTTACTGACATTAATAAATTAGTTGAAGTTTCTTCAAGACCAATTTCAATTTTTTGATTGGCCTGACTGAAAGAAATAGAGTTATCTAGTAAATTTGCAATCACTTGTTCTAAACGATTGCCTATGCCAAAAATGTAATGCCCATTTTTACTTTTAATTTTATTCTTAACAATAATATCAATTTTTTTATTTTGATTTATCAAATCATGATTGAAGTCGTCCACGACGCTATTAATAATTTCTGCCAAATTAACTTTGCTCATTTTTTCTCGAGACAGAGAGGCCTCGTCCTTTAACATTTGAGAATAATCTGTTATTAATCTTTCTATTCGTTCAACATCATGATTTATTATTTTAAGTAATTTTTCACCTTCATTTTTATCAGTAGTTCTATCTAAAAGTTCTGATGCACTTTTCAACGAAGCAAGTGGATTTCTTATTTCGTGGGCTAAATCGTTCGAGAATGTTTCTGCTCTGTTTGTTCGCTGTTGTAATTCTTTAGTCATTTCGTCTATTGATTGTGTTAATTTTCCAATTTCATCGTCTCTTACAAAAACTTTATTAATATCTATTGATTGATTTGATTTTTTTTTTATTCCATCACTAAATTTAACTAAGAGACCAATAGGTTTTAGAATATATTTATTTAAAAACAGGGAAAAAATTAAAATTACTATTACAACAGCAATCATGGTTCTAATTATAAATGCTTTTCTCTCTTTAACCGCGGTAGTAATGTCGTTTGCCTGTTCCGAGACTACTATATATCCGATTTCATTATTTTTAGATTTTATTTTACTTAGTGTGCTTACATAAAAATTATTTTTTTCATCATTAGTAAGAGTCATTATTTCATCATTATATTTATTAGTAATAATTTCTTTAATTTCATCTTTTTGTGCCTCCTCAAGTCTTTCTTCTATTTCTGGAATGATTGACTCACTTCCTAAAGTTTTTTCAAATATTATATCTGATCCGGTAAATACGCTTTGGTCCAAATCCAGAATGTTTGTGTCACCAATTAAATTACCGGATAAATCATAAAATTGTACACGGTCTAAACTTTGAAATAAAAATCTTGTTGAAAGTAAGAAGTTTCTAATTCCATCTTTAGTATAATCTACATTAAGTCTTTCTAGATTATCTTTCGTGTTGTTAATGACTATTTTGTGATTATCAGATCTTTCTTGAACTAGAGCTGGCTGGATTGCTTCAAGGTATATTATTGTAAAAAGTCCTAAAATGGAGAAAACTGTAAGATTAATTATTAAAAACTTCTTTAGTATCGAAGCTGATTTTTTTTGTTTCATTAGCTAACATTCCATCTATACCCGCTTCCATACCTAGTTTCAATTGCTGAAAACTTTTCATCAACTTTTTTGAACTTTTTTCTTATCCTTTTTACGTGACTATCAATTGTTCTATCCTCAATTTCTGTATTTTCTTTATAAGCTATGTCCATTAAATGTGCTCTTTCTTTTATAACACCAGGTCTTTTAGCCAATTCTTTTACTATTAAAAATTCTGTAGTTGTAAGTTTATCTGGCAAAGCTTTACCATTCCATTCACACTCTAATTGAGCAGGGTCTAATTTCAATTTACCGTGACTAATTATATTTTTAGTATCATCTACAGTATTAGTTTTTTTTCTCAATTGAACTCTTATTCTTTCAATTAAAACTTTAGTGGAAAAACCTCCAGATTTTTTAACAAAATCGTCAGCTCCCAATTTTAAACCCAACAATTCATCAACTTCATCGTCTTTTGAGGTTAAAAAAATTATAGGTATTGACATTTTTTTTTTAAGTTTTTTAAGCAGTTCTTCTCCATCCATTCTTGGCATTTTTATATCTAAAATTGCCAGATCAGGTGGATTTCTTGTCAATCCAATTAAAGCTGACTCACCGTCAATATAAGATTGAACTTTGAATCCTTCTCTTTCCAAAGCCATACTTATACTTGTTAGGATATTTCTATCATCGTCCACTAATGCTATTGTTTGTGTCATATTTTTATTCTCTCAATTATATTGTCAAAATTTAGGCGCTTAATGGGCCTCACCCCAATTGTTACCAGAGTTAATACTTACTTCTAAAGGAATTGAAAACAAATGGTAATTTGAGCTAGAAACTGAAGTCATTGCTTCTTTGACAATTTTTTTTACTTCATTCTCATCTTTTTCTAAACATTCAAAAATAAGTTCATCATGAATTTGTAAAAGCATTTTTGCTTTTTTCTTCTCTTCGAGCACTTTATCTATTTTAATCATTGCTAATCTAATAATATCTGCAGCTGATCCTTGTATCGGAGCATTAATCGCTGCTCTTTCTTGAAATGCTCTTACACTAAAATTTTTATCATTAATTCCTCTAAGGTGAATTCTTCTACCAAAAATATTAGTAACATAACCTTGTTTCCTGCATATTTTTATTGTTGTATTCATATAATCCTTTATCTCAGGAAATTTTTTAAAATATGAATTAATAAAACTTAAGGCTTCTTCATTTGATACAGATATTTGTTTTGCTAATCCGTATTGGGTGATTCCGTAAATAATTCCAAAATTGATTGCTTTTGCCTTTCTTCTAAAATCGTCCGATACTTTTGTTATTGGGACATTAAAAACTTGGCTTGCCGTTAGTGAGTGAATATCTTGATTATTTTTAAATGCTTTTTTTAATTCTTTTACGTCTGCTAGGTCAGCAAGAATTCTCATTTCTATTTGATTATAGTCTGCAGAAATCAATACATTTTTTTTATCTGCTACGAAAGCTTTCCTAATCTCCTTGCCATCAGAAGTTTTAATAGGAATATTTTGTAAATTTGGGTCACTAGAAGCTAATCTTCCAGTATTTGTTGCAGCAAGTAAGAATGAAGTATGCACCCTATTTGTTTTTTTACTGATATGATCCTGTAAAGCATCTGTATAAGTGCTTTTTAATTTTGAAACTTGCCGCCATTCTAAAACTAATTTTGGAAATTTATGTCCGGTCGATGCCAGATCATCTAAAATTTTAGCACTTGTAGCTAAACTACCTTTTTTTGTTTTTTTCAATTTTGCAATCTTTAAGTCATTGTAAATAATTTCGCCTAATTGTTTTGGTGATCCAATATTAAATTTTTTACCTGATAATTTATAAATTTCTTTCTCAATAGTAATTAATCTTTCCTCAAATTTTTTTGAGAGTTTTTTTAGATAAGTATTATCTACTTTAATTCCATTTGTTTCGAGTTTTGAAAGAATTTTAATCATTGGTTTTTCAAACTCTTCATAAATTTTTTCTAACTTTTCCTCTGATACTCTTTCAGACAAAATTTCATATAATCTTAACGTTACATCTGCATCTTCAGCAGCATATTCAGTGGCAGATTTTAGATCTACTTCAGAAAATTTTAATTGTTTTTTTCCACTACCAACTAAATCTTTATAAGAAATGGTTTTGTGACCCAAATGTAATTCTGATAAAGTATCCATATTGTGTCTATTATTTCCTGCATCTAATGTATAGGAAAGTAACATTGTGTCTTCTAATGGACTTAATTCAATGCCTTGATTTTTTAATACAATTAAATCGTATTTAATATTTTGACCAACTTTTTTTATGCTTGGGTCTTCCAAAATTGGTTTAAGTTTTTTTAGAACTATTTCTTTTTTTAGTTCTGTCCTTTCTTCATGAGCTAACGGAATATAAAAAGCTTCATTAGGTTCATAACATACTGATATACCAACAAGATTTGCTTCTTGTGGATTTAGTGATGAAGTTTCGGTATCAATCACAATAAATGATTTCTCATTTAATTTTTCTATTAATTCATCTAGCTGCTTTATCTTTAAGATAGTTTTGTAAGTCTTTGTATTTACCTTATTGTTTTTTTTTATCGAAGTTTTCTCATTAAAATTTTTACTTTTGGGCTCACCATAAAAACTAATTGCTTGGCTTAGCAATCTATTAAATTCCATTTTCCTTAAAAAATCGTATAGTTTATCTTTATTAATATCTTTAATGACAAAGTCGGTAGCATCATTTTTTAAAGGAACATCATTTTTTAAGGTAACTAGTCGCTTGCTAATCATAGCTTTATCTTTATTTGCAATTAATGTTTCGCGTCTTTTATTCTGAGATATTTCTGATGCCTTATTAAGTAAATTTTCCAATGTTTTGTATTTATTTATAAGTTCCGCTGCTGTTTTTATACCTATGCCTGGAACCCCAGGAACATTATCTGAACTATCTCCTGCGAGTGATTGTACGTCGATAACCTGATTTGGTTTAACACCAAATTTTTCAATTACTTCTTTTTCTCCAATCACTTTACTTTTCATGGGATCGAATAATCTTACTTTATTCGAAACTAACTGCATTAGATCTTTATCCGAAGAGATTATAGTTACCTTAGCTCCGGCGTCTACAATTTGATTTGCATAAGTAGCTATAAGATCATCTGCTTCGTAATTTAAAAGTTCAATTGATGGTAAATTGAAAGCTTCAACTGATTTTCTAATATATTCAAATTGAGGTGCTAAATCTTCAGGAGCCTCTGCTCTGTTAGCTTTATAGTCGCTATAAATTTCGTTTCTAAAATTTTTTCTTGCTGAGTCAAATATAACAGCAAAATGAGTTGGTTTATTTTTTGAGTTATCTGATCTGGCATCCTCTAAAAGTTTGAACAACATCGAGCAAAAACCACTCACAGCTCCGGTCGGTAGTCCATCACTTTTTCTAGATAATGGAGGTAAGGCATAATAAGCTCTAAAAATATATCCTGAGCCATCAACTAAATAAAAATGATCTGTTTTTTTTATTGAACTCATATTATACATATTACATTGAATTCTAATCGAATAATAAAAAAGTATGAATAAATTTGCTTTAACTGTTGAAAATCTAACTAAGGATTACTTTAACTCTAAAACGAAAAAACAAAACAGAGCATTAAATGAATTAAATTTTGATGTTAAGCAAGGCGAAGTATTTGGATTACTTGGACCTAATGGAGCAGGCAAAACAACTTTTTTAAGTATTCTTGGTGGAACGGTTGAAAAAACAAGTGGAAAAGTAAATGTTTGGGGTTTTGATTTAGATAAGAATCCTCGACAGGTAAGAGCTTCGGTCGGTATAGTTCCTCAAGAGGTAAACTTAGATGCTTTTTTTAGTCCCAAAAAGCTTCTTGAGCTACAAGCAGGACTATATGGTGTCACAAAAAATGATAGAATTACTGACCTGATATTAAAGATGGTGGCTCTTGAAGATAAAGCTAATGCTTATTCAAGAAGTTTATCAGGTGGTATGAAAAGAAGATTATTAATTGCAAAGGCAATGGTACATCAACCTCCTATTTTAATTTTAGATGAACCAACAGCTGGGGTAGATGTTGAGTTAAGGAATAATCTTTGGGGAAACGTCAAAGAACTAAACAAGGAGGGAGTAACAATAATATTAACTACTCATTACCTTATTGAGGCACAAGAAATGTGTGACAGAATTGCAATTATAGATAAAGGTAATTTAGTTGCTTTAGATACAACCAAAAAATTACTAGAGCGTATTAAAACAAAAAAAATAAATTTTAAAGTTAAAGATATCGACATTAACAAAAATTTATTAATGAAAGGTATACAATTCAAAATATTATCTAAAAATTCTTTATTAGTAATTTATGAGAAAAATTCTTTAGATTTTGGAGAAATAATTAATTATTTAAACAAAAATAACATTAAAATTGAAGATATTTCAACAGAAGAAGGTGATTTAGAGGATGTTTTTGTTCAATTAACAAAACACTAGATTTTATCAAAAAAAAAGTTAAATTGTAATAATGGAATTCGTAAAAAGTTTTAAACAAACTAAAATAATTAAGTATCTTTTTTTAGCTTTAATGGGCTCTATAATTTTAGCAATATCCTCTAAAATTAAAATACCTTTTTACCCAGTGCCGATGACAATGCAAACTTTTGTAGTCTTGTTTATTGGTATTGCATTTGGTTGGAAGCTAGGCGTTGCAACAATTTCGTTATATTTATTCGAAGGTATTATTGGACTACCCGTTTTTTCAGGTACACCTGAAAAAGGTATAGGATTAATTTATTTTATGGGACCAACAATGGGTTATTTAGTTGGATTTATTGTTGCTGGGTATTTAGCTGGAAAATTTATTTATGATCAAAACTTAATTAAAAATTTTTTAAAGTTAACTTTTGCTACAAGTTTTATTTACCTCTTTGGGATGCTTTGGTTGGGTAGTTTAATAGGTTGGAATAAATCAATATTCGAATTAGGCGCTCAACCTTTTTTACTAGCAGAATTATTTAAAATTATTTTAGCAACCTTATCTATAAATCAGGTTATAAAGGTAAGAAAATTTATCTAAAATTATCTTGGAGACCGTTTAGAAAGAATTCTTTGTAAAGTTCTCCTGTGCATCTTAAGTCTTCGAGCTGTTTCAGAAACGTTCCTATTACATAATTCGAAAACTCTGTGGATGTGTTCCCATTTAACCCTATCAGCTGACATTGGATTTTCAGGGGGCTTTGCCTTTGACTCTGGAGACGCAAGAAGCGCAGCCTCGACATCGTCTGCATCAACAGGTTTAGCAATATAATCAATCGCACCTACTTTTACTGCAGCTACAGCTGTAGGTAGATTCCCGTATCCCGTTAACATTACAATTCTGCTTTCTTTTTTATTTTTGGAAAGTTCTTTAACAACATCAAGTCCATTACCGTCTTCAAGCCTTAAATCCACCACAGCAAAGGCTGTAGGAGCGGTTTTGGCTATGTTAAGTCCCTCAGCAACAGATTTAGCCTCTTTTACTTGAAACCCCTTCTTTTCCATCGCTCTAGCTAACCTTCCTCTTAATGGATCATCATCATCAAGGATAAGAAGCGTTTTATCAGCAAAGTCTGCTAATTTTAGCTGTTCCGGCTGGTTTTTTTGTGCTCTCATGACTCTCTATATGGGTACTGTTGACAAAATTTCAACACGACAAATATGTCCTTTTTTTCTTTACATAGAGTCAAAAAAACCTTAAACGCAAAATAAATAAGGTTTTTTTTATTAAATTTTT
>MDTD01122799.1_pt1 | contig 18243 bp, 17 predicted proteins | sample 811221 | NCBI WGS metagenome assembly MDTD01 (sample SAMN05326646, study PRJNA326480) | marine metagenome | isolation source: seawater | place: Pacific Ocean: South West | collected 2011 | reverse complement strand
TTTATATATTTTAAGAGATTTTTCTAAGTTTTTATTATCATTTTTGTTTATTAACGGAATAATTGCACATTCATAAGGAGATACAGAAATTGGCCAATTCATAACTTCGTTTTTATCATCATAATTTGCTTCTATAATAGCTCCAACTAATCTTGATACACCGACGCCATATGATCCCATTTTAACAAATTCCTTTTTTCCTTTAAAATCAACAGATGCATTCATTGGTTTAGAATATTTGTCACCAAAGTAGAAAATATGACCTACCTCAATGCCTTTAGTTTGGAGTCTAAATTCTTGAGGTACATTTTTTTCAAATTCATTTTTATTAAATTTTTCATCAGTAACTGAGTAAAATTTTTCATATTTTGATCTTAACTCATTTAATGAATTTTTTTCTAATTTGATTAAATTACTATCAACATCAAATATTCTTCTATCAGTATAAATTTTACTTTCTCCTGTATCAGCTAAAATAATAAATTCATGAGATAAATTTCCACCTATAGGACCTGTATCGGCAGCCATTGGAATAGCTGATAGTTCTAGTTTCTGAAAAGTTCTTAAATATGATAGATAAAATTTATTATAAGAAAAATTTGCCTCTTCATCAGTTAAATCAAATGAGTAAGCATCTTTCATGTAAAATTCTCTACATCGCATAATTCCAAATCTTGGTCTTAATTCATCTCTAAATTTCCATTGTATGTGATAAAGCAATTGAGGTAATGACTTATATGATTTTACAGAAGTTCTAAATATATCTGTTATCAACTCTTCATTTGTGGGGCCATAAAGCATTTCTCTATTTTGTCTATCTTTAATTCTTAACATTTCTTGGCCATAATCTTCGTATCTCCCACTTTCCTTCCAAATTTCACTTGATTGTATCGTGGGCATCAAAATTTCTTGGGCTCCAATTCTATCTTGTTCCTCTCTGACTATTTTTTCTATTTTTTTCATAACTTTAAATCCTAAAGGCAGCCATGAATAAATTCCTGCGGAAGATTGTTTTATCATTCCTACTCTAAGCATTAATTGATGCGATTTAATTACTGCCTCAGAAGGATTGTTTTTTAGAATTGGTATGAATGATTTTGAAAAGAGCATTTATTATATTCTTATCACATTAATATTAGTTATTGGCTTTTTTCCAGTTTTTTCTTTTGCATATTTTCTGCATGTTTTTTTTAATCCATCAACTAAATTTTCATATTGGTTGCTATTTTTTAAAGAAAAAGTTTTGATAAGCTTTAATATTTCTTCTTCTAATTCAACAAAAAATTCTTCTTTTTTGAAAATTGGTAAACCTTTAATATTTAACATGGGTTTGCTCCCTAAAACTCCTTTACTTGAAATAATTAGAGTTAGGTCAATGAATCCATTATTAGCTAAATTTTTTCTTTCTTTGATAAAAGCCGAGTCCTCCTCTATTGAAACTTCGCCATCAACACATAATCTTCCGCTGGGCGCTTTATCGTAAACGTGTGGTTTATTACCAGGATATAATTTTACTATATCACCATTTTCTACCTGAACTGGACATGGAATTTTCATTTCATGAGCAAAATTAATTTGTTCTTTCATATGTCTGTGTTCTCCATGTACTGGTATAAGACAATATGGTTTAATCCAATTGTACATATCTTTTAAGTCTTCTCTATTTGGGTGACCAGAAACATGAACAAACTCAGTTTCTTCGGTAATAACATTTACTCCATCTTTTAAAAGTCTATTATGAACGTTATAATGTTTTCTAACATTACCAGGTATTATTTTTGATGAAAATATAACTGTATCATCTTTTTCAACAAATACATCTGGATGTGTAAAATTCGAAATTCTATTTAAAGCGCCCATGGATTCTCCTTGGCTTCCAGTACAAAGATAAACAATTTTATTTCTCTCTAACTTTTTTGCATCTCTTGGGTCGAGAGGTTCTATAACATTTTGAAGATAACCACATTGTCTAGCTGCATTATAAATTCTTTGCATTGATCTACCAACTAAAGATATATGTCTACCAATTTTTTCTGCACAAAAAAATACTGTTTCCATTCTAGCAACATTAGAAGCGAATGAGGTCACTATGATTTTTTTTTTTTGACGAGACATAACATCGAGCATATTTTTTCTAACATCTGCTTCAGAACCAGATCGTCCAATACTAAAAACATTTGTTGAATCACATACCATTGCTAAAACACCACTATCTCCGATTTTTTTTAATTTCTCCTGGTCAATATTTTTACCTACAAGAGGATTAGGATCGACTTTCCAGTCTCCAGTATGAAAAATGGTTCCAGCTGGAGTGTCAATTTTTAAACCATTTGGTTCGAGTATTGAGTGAGTTAAAGTAACAAACTCTATTTTAAATGGATAAAGGTCAATTGTACCGTTAAGATTTACTATTTTTAAATAAGGAATTATATCAATTTTTCTTTCTTTAAATTTTTCAGTAACAAGAGTAGCAGTAAATGGGGTAGCATAAATTTTACATCTTAACTTTTTCCAAACATAAGTTACAGCTCCAATATGATCTTCATGGGCATGAGTTAAAACTATACCTAATAAATTATCTTTTTTATCAACAATAAAACCTGGGTCAGCATATATTAAATCTATACCAGGTAGAGCATCATCTGCAAAAGTAACACCGACATCAACTATAATCCATTTTTGAGATCCCGGTTTTCCATAAGCATATAAATTCATATTCATGCCAATTTCACCAGATCCACCAAGAGGACAAAATATTAATTCTTCTTTCATAATAAATTAGAAATTTTTAAAAGACCCTTTATAGTTATATCTTTATCTATAGTAGTTTTATGTTTAATAGATTTAAAAAATAAGTGTGAGTATCCACCTGTTAAAATTAATTTATATTTTTTTTTAGTATGTTTGGAAATTTTTTCAATGATATTTTCTACTAAACCAATATATCCCCAATAGAAACCAGATCTTACAGCTGAAACAGTACTTTTACCCAAAATATTTTTGACCTTTTTTAATTTTAAAGGTGGAATGAGTGAGGCTTTTGAAGTTAGTGTATTTAATGAAAGTAATACACCCGGCGCAATTATGCCCCCCAAATATTTATTTTTAATTACAACATCAAATGTAGTAGCTGTACCAAAATCTATAATAATATAATTATTTTTATTATCATTAACTCCAATCGCATTACAAAGTCTATCTGATCCTATTTGTTTTCTATTAACCGATATTTTGATTAATTTATTTATATCAAGTTCTTTTATTTCAAAAACCTTTACCTTAAAGTTTTTTATTAAAAAAAATTTTAAAAGTTTAAAAACTTTTGGTACAACACTGCTTAAAATAACTTTTTTAACAATAGTTTTTTTTCTAAAAATAAAAAATAAATTTTTTTTAAGATAATTATTATTTATTAAAGTTGATTTCAAAATTATTTTTTTTATAATTTTATTATGTGTTGAATATACACAAATCTTTGTTTCTGTATTTCCTATATCTCCAATAACGTACATTTTATATTCTTATTCAATTCAATTATTTATGCAAATAGTTTTAAGTTATTAGTATAACTTTTATCTATATTTTTAATAAGATCATACTTATTTATTATAATTCCCGTTTCCTTCAAAATATTAGTAGTTGGATAGTTTTTAATTTTCGGATTTTTGATTAAGTTAATTCCTATTCCAATTATTATAAACTTTGCTTCATTTTTAAATTTAATCTCTTGAAGTATTCCACATATTTTTTTTTTTTTTATTAACAAATCATTGGGTGGTTTTATAGAAATTGTCTTTTTAGTATAATTAAATAATATTTTTTTTAATATTTTGCAGTTGAAACTAGTAATATTTTTTATATTTATATTATTTTTAATTTTAAAAAAAATAGTCAGAAATAAATTACCCTTGAATGACAACCATTTTTTTCCATGCTGTCCCCTACCTTTATTTTGATAATCCGCAACAATTATACCATTAGTGAATCCAGAATTAATTTTTTTTATTGCTAAATCATTTGTGCTGCTAACTCTCTTGTAATAAAATTTTTTAAATTTCATTAGATAATTATTATATTCTCTATTATTTCAATTAACCAACCTGGATATACAAAATAAAAAAGAATAAAAATTGATGATATCAAAAGTGAGATTTTTAATCCTATGTTATGATTAGTTTCATATTTTTCTTTTTCAGGGTCAAAATATATTATTTTAATTAATCTTAAGTAATAATAGGCTGAAATTACTGTTGAGAGTAGGCCGACAATAGCCAAAAAATACATTGATTGTTCTAATACTGCTGTAAATATATAAAATTTAGCAAAAAATCCTGCTAATGGTGGAATTCCAGCTAAAGAAAATAAAACAATTAAAAAAGAAAAAGAAAGTATAGGGTGATGTTTTGATAAGCCAGATAAATCTTCTATATTTTCAAAATACTTATCATCTCGCCTAAGCATCAAAATACATCCAAAAAAAGCTAAATTCATAAATAAGTATATAGTTATATATGTAATTGAGCTTTGAATTCCTTGATTAGTTCCAGTTGATAGACCAGCGAGAGCATATCCCATGTGTCCTATAGAGCTATAAGCTATTAATCTTTTTAAATTTGTTTGTCCTATTGCAGCAATTGATCCAAATAACATCGAAGCAATAGAAAGAAAAATAATAATCATTTGCCAGTCATTTATGAGATTAAAAAATGGAACATATAAAACTCTTACAAATATAGTTAACGCAGCTATTTTTGGTAAAATTGCAAAAAAAGCAGTAACCGAAGTTGGTGAACCTTGATAAACGTCAGGAGCCCACATATGAAAAGGAACAGCTGATATTTTAAATGATAAACCAACAAGAATAAATACTATACCAAAAGTTAATCCGTAAGAACTTTCTGTCAAATTGTTAGCAATTATAAAAAAATTTGTTGATCCTGAAAATCCATATATTAATGAACATCCATATAGTAAAAGTCCTGAAGATAAAGCGCTTAGAACAAAATATTTTAAACCGGCCTCTGATGAAAATATGTTGTCTCTATTAAACGAAGCAAGAACATACAAAGATAATGATTGTAGCTCTAAACCTATATAAAATAATATTAAATCATTTGAACTAACCATTACCATCATTCCCAGAATCGATGATAAAATCAGAATTGGATACTCAATTTTGTTTATTTGAATTATTTGTACATATTTATTTGATAATAATAAAACAAATATACCTGAAGAGATTAGTAATATTTTTGTAAAAGAAGAAAGATAATCAATCTTGTAACTATTTTTAAATAATTCTATGTTCTCATTTATCGGATAATTAAAGAGTAGAGCTAAACATAATACTAATGAAATAATGCTTAAATTATAAGTTACAGTTGAACTATTCTTTTTAAATACTCCAATAATCAATAACACCATAATAGAAATAGCAAGAAAAAGTTCTGAGTATATAAAATTTAAATTAATCATTTATTCTCTATTTGATTAAGATTTATATTATAATTATACATTTCAATAAGATCTTTTATAGAAACTTCGATTGTATTGAGTAAAGGCTCAGGATAAAATCCAAAAAAAATAATTGGAAAAACAAGAGATAATAAAATGAACATTTCAGTTCTATTTAAGTCAATTAATTTTTTTATTTCTTCTTTTAAAACTACTCCAAATACAACTCTTTTATATAACCAAAGCATATAAGCAGCTGATAAAATAACTCCTAAACTAGCAATTGTTGCTACTAAAAAACTTTTTTTGAAGGCACCCATTAAAATTAGAAATTCACCAACAAATCCACTTGTGCCAGGAAGTCCAACGGCACCGAGGGTAAAAACCATAAAGACAATGGCATATTTAGGCATAACAGATACTAATCCACTATAATTTTTAATTATTCTTGTGTGCATCCTTTCGTAAAGAACTCCGACAGATAAAAAAAGAGCTGCTGAAATTAAGCCATGACTTATCATTTGATATATACTTCCTTCTATGCCTTGTTGGGTAAAAGTAAAAATTCCAAGAGTTACAAAACCCATATGGGCAACTGACGAATATGCAATTAATTTTTTCATATCCTCCTGCATTAAAGCAACTAAGGAGGTATAAATTATTGCAACTAAACTTAAAAAATAAACTAATGTAATAAAATATTCTGAGGCAATTGGAAACAAACCAACTGAAAATCTTAAAAAACCATATCCAGCCATCTTTAATAATATTGCAGCTAATAAAACAGATCCAGCGGTTGGTGCTTCAACATGTGCATCCGGTAACCAAGTATGGACAGGCCACATGGGAGTTTTTACAGCAAAAGAACTAAAGAAAGCTAACCATAATAAATTTTGATATTTAACATCTATACCCATACTATACAAATATGTAACATCTGTAGTTCCTGTCATCCAATAAATTGAAATAATTGCGACTAACATAAGCACTGAACCTAAGAGAGTATAAAGAAAGAATTTAAATGCCGAATAAACTCTTCTTTCACCGCCCCAAATTCCAATTATTAAAAACATTGGTATCAAACCACCTTCAAAAAAAAGATAAAATACAACTAAATCTAATGAACAAAAAACACCAATCATTAAAGACTCCATTACTAAAATTGCAACAAGAAAATCTTTTAATCTATTTTTAATAGTGTTATTTACAGAAACTACACAAAGAGGAGTAATAAAAGTTGTTAAAATAATAAATAATATTGAAATACCATCGACACCAACTTTATAATTTATAAAACCTTTTATCCATGATCTTTCTTCTAAAAATTGAAATTCTGATGTTGTATTATCAAATAAAAACCAAAGATATAGTGATAATACAAAATTTGCGAAAGAAACAAATATGGCTAGGTACTTTATCGTTAAATGGCTATTTGATTTTGATTTAGAAAAAAATATAAATAAAGCACCAAGGAGTGGTAGCAAAATTAATGAAGATAAAATTGGAAAGTCCATTATTTTAATATTAAAAAAGTTAGTAATGCAGAAAAACCTAAGAGCATTACAAAAGCATAATGATAGATAAAGCCATTTTGAAATCTTACTGCAATAGAAGAAAGTATTTTTATTAAGCTAGAAATACCATCAGGACCAAATCTGTCTATAAATCTTAAATCTATTTTTTTCCAAAAAAATAAGCCTATTTTTTTTGAAGGTCTAATAAACAAATAGTCGTAAATATCATCGAAGTACCATTTATTTTTTAAAAAATTATATAGAGGTAAATTTCCTTTAATAATTTCATTAGTAAATTTAGTATTTATAATGAAAAAATAATAAGCAGTTGGTATAGATAAAATTACTAATATCGGAGTGAAAATTATAAACCAAAGTGGCGGATGTTGATCATTTAAAGGTTCTAAAAAAAATATAGAGTCTTTCCAAAATAATCCTGAAGACTCAATTCCAATAAACAAATCTTTAAAGAAAAAACCTGAAAATATTGCACCAATAGCTAAAATAATTAAAGGAATTATCATGACGAGAGGTGACTCGTGCATATTTCTGATATCAATATTTTTATTGTTATAACTACCATGGAAAGTTTTAAACATTAGTCTCCAAGAATAAATTGAAGTAAGAAAAGCAGTAAAAATACCAATTCCAGCTGCAAAATAGCCTGTTGTACTTCCACTTAAATAAGCAAATTCAATAATTGCATCCTTCGAATAAAAACCAGAAAGTAAAGGGAAACCTGTTAATGCGAGTGTTCCAATTAACATCAACGTCCATGTATATGGAAGTTTTCTCCATACACCACCCATAGCATTAATATCTTGTTCATTTTTAAATGAATGAATTACAGAACCAGAGCCTAAAAATAATAATGCTTTAAAAAATGCGTGAGTAAATAAATGAAACATTGCAACGTTATAAGCTCCAACACCAGCAGCAAAGAACATGTAGCCTAATTGACTACATGTTGAATATGCAATAATTTTTTTTATATCATTTTGAACCAGGGCAATAGTTGCAGCAAAAAAAGCTGTAGACATTCCTATTATCGTTATTGTGTTCAATGCTAAAGGAGAATATTCAAAAATTGGAGAGCATCTGACAACTAAAAAAACTCCTGCTGTAACCATTGTTGCGGCATGAATTAGTGCAGACACTGGAGTTGGACCTTCCATTGCATCAGGTAGCCAGGTGTGTAAAAAAATTTGGGCTGATTTTCCCATGGCTCCTATAAATAAAAGAATACAAATTAGATTTATAGCGTTTAATTTTACTCCTAAAAATGTTACCTCTTTATCTATAATACTTGGCACCAAATCAAATACTTCATCATAGTTTACTGTGCCAAATAAATAAAATATTAAAAAAATACCAAGTGCAAAACCAAAATCACCTACTCTATTAACAACAAAAGCTTTTATTGCTGCGGCATTTGCACTTTCTTTTTTAAACCAAAAACCTATTAAAAAATAAGAGCATAATCCAACACCTTCCCAGCCAAAAAAAAGTTGTAAAAAATTATCAGAAGTGACCAGCATTAACATAGAAAAAGTAAACAAAGATAAATAGGACATAAATCTTTGTTTATGTGGATCATTAGACATGTAACCTATTGAGTAAATATGAACTAAAGATGAAACTAAAGTTACTACAACAAGCATTAATGATGAAAGTGCATCTATATGAATAGACCAACTTACGTTTAAGGTTCCAGAATTTATCCAAGTAAGAATATTTAAATTATTTATATAATCTTGATTTAAAATTTTATAAAAAATTATAAATGATAAAACAGCAGATATAGAAACAAATAAACTGGTTATTATTTCTGAATTTCTTGATCCTAATAATTTTCCAAAGAATCCCGAGATCACAGATCCTAATAATGGCAAAAAAATAATTAAATATTCAATTTCCATTTTTAACCTTTTAATTTGTCGATTTCTTGAACTCTAATTGTTCCTGAGTTTCTATAGTAAATTACAATAATAGCTAAACCAATTGCTGCTTCGGCTGCTGCAACCGTTAAAATAAATAAAGTAAAAATTTGTCCTGTTATATCATTAAGATAAATTGAAAAGGAAATCATATTAATATTAACTGCAAGAAGAATAAGCTCTATACTCATTAAAATTACAATAATATTTTTTCTATTTAGAAATATGCCAATAACACCAATTGTAAAAATTATTGCTCCTAATAGTAAGTAATGTCCTAAACCTATTTCAAACATCTATATTAACTCCTTTATTCTTTTCAACATCAACAATCTCTACACCATCTTTACGTTCTCTGGATATTTGTTTAATATAACTCTGTCTTTTAATTCCTTCTCTTTGTCTAAATGTTAAAACAATAGCTCCAATCATCGCGACCAGCAGAATCATTCCACTTAATTGAAATAGATGAATAAATTCAGTGTATAAAACCTTACCTATTTCATGCGTATTTGTAGTAGTCAAATCTACACCTATGGATGAAAAATTTTTTAATAATTCTGTCTTATACTTCCATCCACCTGCTACAATAATTAATTCAAAGAAGATAATCGTACTGATTAAAAGTCCGATTGGGATATGTTTTGAATTTTTTTCTCCACTTAACCATGTATTTTTTTGCTGAGACACATTTAGCATCATTACTACAAATAAAAAAAGTACGGCTACTGCACCCACATAAACAATTAACATGATCATTCCAATAAATTCTGCTCCTATCATTATGAACAAACATGAAATTGTAATAAAATCTAATATTAAAAAAAAAACTGAATGCACTGTATTTCTTGATACAGTTACCATAATTGCAGAAAATACAGCTATTATAGAAAAAATATAAAAAAAAATTGAATGAAATATCATAACTATCTGTAAGGATTATCCGCTTTAATATTGGCTGCTAAAACACTTTCCCAACGATCACCGTTATCTAATAATTTTTCTTTATTGTAATAAAGTTCCTCTCTAGTTTCTGTTGAAAATTCAAAATTTGGACCTTGAACTATAGCATCAACTGGACATGACTCTTCACATAAGCCACAATAAATACATTTAAGCATATCTATATCATACCTGGTAGTTTTTCTACTACCATCCTCTCTTTCTGAAGACTCAATTGTAATAGCTTGAGCAGGACAAACTGCTTCACATAATTTGCAAGCAATACATCTTTCTTCACCATTGGGATATCTTCTCAAAGCGTGTTCACCACGAAATCTTGGGCTTATTTTTCCTTTTTCAAAAGGATAGTTGAGAGTTTTTTTTGTCTTAAACGACTCTTTTAAAGCTAAAAATAAACCAGTTAAAAAATCAATTAAAAAAATTGTCTTTAATATTCTTGAAATTTTCATGATTAATTTACCGGTAATAGATTAAAATAATATAAATAACTTGATGTTATAACTACCCATAATAAAGATAGTGGTAAGAAAATTTTCCACCCTAATTTCATCAGTTGATCATATCTATATCTAGGAACTATAGCTTTAACCAAAGAAAAAAGAATAAATAGCAATAATATTTTAAATATTAACCATATAGGAGAAGGTATAAGTGTAAAAGGGAAAATATCGACAGGAGGTAACCATCCACCTAAAAATAGAATTGAACCCATCGCACACATCAACAAAATGTTTGCATATTCTCCCAACCAAAACATTGCGTACATCATTCCTGAGTATTCAGTTTGATATCCAGCAACTAATTCTGCTTCGGCTTCAGGTAAGTCAAATGGTGGTCTATTAGTTTCCGCAAGAGCAGATATAAAAAAAATTACAAACATTGGTAATAATGGAATAATGAACCATAATTTTTGTTGTGCCATTACTATATCTGTCAAATTTAATGAACCAACACATAACAATACATTGATAATTATAACACCTATAGAAACTTCATAAGATACCATTTGTGCAGCAGATCTAATTGCTCCTAAAAATGGATATTTTGAATTTGATGCCCATCCACCCATAATAATTCCATAAACACCAAGTGATGAAACTGCAAAAAGATACAAAATTCCTACATTAATGTTAGCCAAAACAAATTCTTCGCTAAAAGGAATAACGGCCCAAGATATTAATGCTAAAGTCATTGTAACAATAGGTGCTAAAATAAATATAATCTTGTTTGCACTAGCGGGTATTATTATTTCTTTAAAAATATATTTTAAAGCATCGGCTAATGATTGTAACAATCCAAAAGGACCTACCACATTAGGACCTCTTCTTTTTTGTACAAAGGCCCACACTCTTCGATCTAACCATACAATCATCGCAACTGCGGTTAAAAGAGGAATTAATAAAAATAGAACTTTGTAAACCTCATTTAATAAAATAAAAAAACTTTCAAACATCAGCCCTCGGTTCCTGTTTTTTTTAATTTTAATTTAGCCATATTACAGTCTGCCATTGTTTTAGATGCACGGGCAATAACATTAGAAAAATAATAGTTTGAATTATCTATAAGAATTTTTTCATCTATAAAGTTTAAATCATCTGCCTTTTCTGAATTATTTTCTTTATTTAGATTTATATAATTAAGCATGCTATCAATCAATTCGTCCTTATTTTTGAAAATTTTTTTTCTTTTTATTAATTCAGATAAATTATTTATAATTTCCCAGTCTTCTTTGGCTTCACCTGGTGGATAAGAAGCTTTATAAGCTTTTTGAAGTTTACCCTCTAAATTTGTAAAATAACCATCTTGTTCAATATAAGTCGCACCAGGTAAAATAATATCAGCAATTTCAGCTCCCTTGTCTCCATGGCTACCAATATATATAATAAATTCATTTTTTTTTTTGAAATCAAGATTATCTTGACCAATTAAAAATATAATTTCGAATTCATTATTAAGAGTTTTTTTTAAGACAATATTTTCACTATCAGATGAACTAATAATTTTTAAGTCATAGGATCCAACAGATGATGCATCTTTTAGTAAGATGCTTAATGAATTCCATTCATCATTAATTTTATTTAATGAGGATAAATATTCTTTCATTTTTTCAAACACATATTTTCCTGATTTTAAAGTTAAAGCACTTTCTCCAATTATTATTAATGGTTTACTTGAATTTAAAATTTTATTAGATATCTCATGTTTACCTTCAATAATTTGTTTTATAAAATCTGTTGTATTTGGTAAAATTTTATATGGATAAGTCAAATCACCAGCATCTCCCAGTGAATAGATTTCTAAATTATTTTTTAAATAACTTTTTCTTATTCTTGCGTTTAGTATAGTTGCTTCATATCTTGGGTTTGTACCGATTAATAAAATAAAATCACTTTCCTCTATTCCGTTAATTGAAGCATTAAATAAATAATTTTCTCTTTTAGTGGTGTTTATATACATATTGTTATATCTCGAGTCTAGAAATTTGGATTTAATTGTTTTATTAAAAAATTCTTTTACTACATATAACGTTTCCATATTAGTAAGATCACCAGTATATCCTGCTATTTTTTCAGGTGAAACTTCATTAATTTTTTTTACTATTATTTTATTAGCTTCCTCCCATGAAATTTTTTGAAAATCTTTTTCAGTTTTTAGATAGGGTACATCTAATCTCTGGTTTTTGATTCCATCACATGCATATCTAGTTTTATCTGATATCCATTCCTCATTTATATCCTCATTAACTCTTGGTAAAACTCTTTTTACTTCCCAGCCATAAGTATCAACTCTAATATTTGATCCTAACGAGTCCATTACATCAATTGTTTCAGTTTTTTTTAATTCCCAAGGTCTTGCTTCAAATACATAAGGTTTTGATGTTAAAGCACCAACAGGACATAAATCAATTACATTTGCTGAAAGTTCTGATTCCATAGCTTTTTCTAAGTATGTTGTAATTTGCATATCTTCGCCTCTACCAACTGCTCCAAGTTCTGGAACTCCTGCAACTTCTGTTGCGAACCGTATACATCTTGTACAGTGTATACATCTTGTCATTTGTGTTTTTATCAAAGGACCCATATATTTTTCAGGAACATACCTTTTATTTTCTTTGTATCTTGATTTATCAACTCCATAAAACATAGATTGGTCCTGTAAATCACATTCTCCACCTTGATCACAAACTGGGCAATCTAATGGATGATTTGCTAATAAAAATTCCATTACACCTTTTCTTGCCTTTTCAACTTTTTCTGTGTTTGTTTTAATATTCATTCCTTCAGAAACTGGCATTGCACAAGATGCAACTGGTTTAGGAGATTTTTCTATTTCTACTAAACACATTCTGCAATTGCCAGCTATTGAAAGTTTTTCATGATAACAAAATCTTGGAATCTCTGCTCCAGCTATCTCACACGCCTGAAGAACTGTTAATCCTTCTTCAACCTCTAAATCTTGCTCGTTTACTTTAATATTTATCATTATTTATCTAACAAATGTTGATCCACTAAGTAAGGAATATTTCTATTTTTATCTACTAGTGGGTTAAAATTATTTCTTTTAGCTACTTCTTTTTTGAAATGTCTAAGCAAACCTTGTACTGGCCAAGCAGAACCTTCTCCGAATGCACAGATTGTATGACCTTCAATTTGTTTTGTAACATCCATAAGCATATCAACTTCATCTCTGGATGCTTCTCCTTTGGCCATTCTCTCTAACATTCTCCACATCCATCCCGATCCTTCTCTGCAAGGTGTACACTGGCCACAACTTTCATGTTTATAAAATCTTGCAATTCTAGCCATACATTTAATTATATCTTGATCTTTATTAATAACGACTATTCCAGCTGTTCCTAGACCAGTTTTATTCTCTACACACTCATCAAAATCCATTTTTATTGTTTCACAAATTTGTTTCGGTAGTAAAGGCATGGATGAACCTCCTGGGATGACTGCTTTAAGATTTTCCCATCCTCCAATAACTCCGCCCGCATGTTTTTCAATTAAATCTTTTAATGGAATACCCATTTCTTCTTCGACGTTGCATGGATTATTAACATTACCCGAAATACAATAAATTTTAGTACCTGTATTTTTAGATCTACCTAATGAAGAAAACCATTTTCCTCCACGTCTAAGTATCGTTGGTATAACAGCTATAGTTTCAACATTATTTACAATTGTTGGACATCCGTATAAACCAATTAAAGCTGGAAATGGTGGTTTCAATCTTGGTTGACCCTTTTTTCCTTCAATGCTTTCTAGCAAAGCTGTTTCTTCCCCACAAATATAAGCGCCAGCACCGTAATGAATAAATATATCAAGATCCCAACCAGTATCACACGCATTTTTGCCAATAAGTTTTTTCTTATATGCTTCATTTATTGCTTCTTGAAGTTTTTTTCCCTCATTAGAATATTCACCTCTTATGTAAATATAACACTTATGTGCGTTAACTGCGTAAGAAGCAATTAAGCATCCCTCTATTAGCTTTTGAGGTTCAAATCTTAATATATCTCTGTCTTTACAAGTTCCAGGTTCAGACTCGTCAGCATTTATAACAAGATAATGAGGTTTTTGCCCAATTTCTTTAGGTGCAAAAGACCATTTAAGTCCTGTTGGAAAACCAGCTCCACCTCTTCCTCTTAGCTCAGATAGTTTTACTTCATTTATTATCCAATCCTTACCTTTTTTTATTATATCTTTGGTGTCTTTCCAGTCACCCCTTTTCTTTGAAGAATCTACATCAGATCCAAAATCACTATATAAGTTTGTAAATATTCTATCTTCGTCCTTAAGCATTTTTAATATTTAATAAAGTTTTTCTGTTATTTTCTGGTTCAGAATTTTTTCTTCCTCTATATGAACCAGGTTTAGGATTTTCTCCATTCTTAATTTGTTCAATTATTTTTTCTGTTTTTTTTTCATCTAAATCCTCATAATAATCTTCGTTAATTTGAATCATAGGTGCATTTATACATGCTCCTAAACATTCAACTTCAACCCATGAACAAGATTTATCTTTTGATAATTCATTTTGTTTTTCAGAAATTTTTTTTTTACAAACATTTACAAGGTCGTAGGCACCTCTTATCATGCATGGTGTAGTGGTACAGACCTGGAAAAAATATCGACCTACAGGTGATAGGTTATACATTGAATAAAATGTTGCTACCTCATAAACCTTAATGTAAGGTATTGATAAAAATCGGCCAATATACTTCATTGCAGCAAGAGGTATCCAATTATTATTCTGTTTTTGAGCAATGTATAATAGTGCCATAACAGCACTTTGCTGTTTTCCTTCAGGATAGTTTTTTATTATATTTTTTGCTTCTTTTAAATTTTTTTCACTGAATTCAAAATTATCAGGTTGAACTTTAGAAATTTTTTTTATACTCATCTATCAATTTCTCCAAAAACAACATCCATTGATCCAAGAAGCGCTGGTACATCAGCCAACATATGACCTTTTATTAAATAATCCATTGCTTGAAGATGAGAAAATCCAGGAGCCCTAATCTTGCATTTATATGGTTTACTTGAGCCGTCTGATATTAAAAAAACACCAAACTCACCTTTTGGAGCCTCAACAGAAACATAAACTTCATCTTTTTTTACCCTATATCCCTCAGTGAATAACTTAAAGTGATGAATTAATGCCTCCATTGACTCTTTGATATCTTTTTTTGGAGGGGGACTAATTTTTCCATCTAAAGTTTTTACAGGACCGCTTGGCATTAGTGCTAAACACTGGTTTATAATTTTTACGCTTTCTTTCATTTCTTCAATTCTACATAAATATCTATCATAACAATCACCATTTTTACCAATTGGTACTTTAAAGTCTATTTGATCATAGCATTCATATGGTTGAGATTTTCTTAAATCCCAAGGTATTCCAGATCCTCGCAACATTACTCCAGAAAAAGAATAATCAAGAGCATCTTGTTTTGACACAATACCGATATCAACATTTCTTTGTTTAAAAATTCTATTGTCAGTTAATAAAGTTTCTAGATCATTTATTACCTTTGGAAATTTTAAACAAAAACTTGCGATATCCTCACTGAGACCTCTTGGCAAATCTTGATGCACACCACCAACTCTAAAGTAATTTGCATGAAGTCTAGAACCAGAAACTCTTTCATAAAAAGTCATCAAAGTTTCTCTTTCTTCAAAACCCCATAATGAAGGTGTTAGAGCTCCTACATCTAATGCTTGAGTTGTAATGTTTAATATATGACTTAATATTCTACCAATTTCACAAAACATTACTCTTATATATTTTGCTCTAATTGGTACCTCTATTTCCATAATTTTCTCAACAGCAAGAGCAAAAGCATGTTCTTGGTTCATAGGTGCAACATAATCGAGTCTATCAAAATAAGGTAATGCCTGAACATATGTCTTGTTTTCTATTAATTTTTCAGTTCCTCTGTGTAGTAATCCAATATGAGGATCGGCATGCTCGACTACTTCGCCATCTAATTTTAAAATTAGTCTTAAAACACCATGAGCCGCAGGATGTTGAGGACCAAAATTTAAATTTAATGTTTTTTTTTTCTTTGGACATTATTTTTTAGACTGTTTTTTTATATATTCAGTACCCTCCCATGGGCTTTCATAATCAAATTTTCTATAATTTTGTTCAAGTTTTACTGGCTCGTAAATTACTTTTTTATGATCTTCGCTATATCTAACCTCGTTATTTCCGGTTAATGGAAAATCTTTTCTCAGGGGATGACCCTCAAAACCATAATCAGTCAAAATCCTTCTTAAATCTGGATGGTCTTTGAATTTTATACCATACATATCAAAAACTTCTCTTTCCATCCAATTTGCTGATGGAAATATTGAGGTTATTGAAGAAACTATCTCATTTTCGTTAGCGAAAAAATCAACAATTAATCTCGAATTGTACTCATGACTTAAAAATAAATATACCAACTTAAATCTTTGCTCGTTTTCTGGATAATCAACAGCAGTGATATCTATTAATTGTCTAAATTTAGTTTCACTATTATTTTTCAAAAACAATATAACTTCATATAAATCCTCACTATCTATATTTAAGTATATTTGATTATGTTTTAATTTTGAACTTTTCACTTTCGTCGTAAGTTCTGAATTAATTTTTTTTTCTAGATCAGATAATTTTTTCATTTCTTTATCTTTGTAATGAACCCTTATTTCGTATTTTTTTTTGTAATTGCATTATTCCGTAGAGTAGAGCTTCAGCTGATGGAGGACAGCCTGGAACATAAATATCTACAGGAACTATTCTATCACATCCTCTAACAACTGAATAAGAATAATGATAATAACCACCACCATTTGCACAACTACCCATTGATATAACATACCTTGGTTCAGGCATTTGATCATAAACTTTTCTCAAAGCTGGAGCCATTTTATTTGTTAAAGTTCCGGCCACAATCATAACATCTGATTGTCTTGGTGATCCTCTAGGTGCAGCTCCAAATCTTTCTAGATCGTATCTTGGCATCGATGTGTGCATCATCTCAACTGCGCAGCATGCAAGGCCAAATGTCATCCAGTGCAAAGATCCTGTTCTTGCCCAATTAACTAAATTATCAAATGATGTAGTAATAAAACCATTTTTACCAAAATCTTCTGCAAGTTTTTTAAATTCCTCTGGTATTTGTTTTTTATTATCCAAATTATTCATTATTTTTACTCCCAATCTAGGGCTCCTTTTTTCCATTCATAAACAAAGCCAACAGTCAGAATAAATAGAAAAATCATCATAGAAACAAATCCTAATAAACCAATACTTCCAAGTGTGATTGCCCAGGGAAAAAGGAATGCTATTTCCAGATCAAAAATTATAAACAAAATTGCGACCAAATAAAATCTTACATCAAATTCCATTCTTGAATCATTAAATGGTTCAAATCCACATTCATAAGCAGAAAGTTTTTCTGGATCTGGGTTTTTTGGTGAAGCTAAAAAATTAAGTATAATAAAAAAAGAACTTAAAGCTAAAGCAATTATTAAAAATATAATTATTGAAAAATAGTCTTTTAAAAAATCCGCAATCATAAATAGTTCTTCTTAAATTAAAAAATCAGTGAATAGATAAATTCTGAAAAGAATCATATTATATTTGTTTTTATATTATATTAAAGCTCTTAAATTTTGCGTTATTCCTATCTTATTATAATGATATAAGTAGTTTTAAGCTAATTTACAGTGTAATTTAGTCACGTTATTTAACGCTACAATATTGGCAAATTTACTATCCTGAGAATTATTATCATTTTTGGCGGGAGTGAAGGGACTCGAACCCTCGGCCCCGTGCGTGACAGGCACGTGCTCTAACCAACTGAGCTACACCCCCGTTTTCTG
>MDTD01175921.1_pt1 | contig 18245 bp, 15 predicted proteins | sample 811221 | NCBI WGS metagenome assembly MDTD01 (sample SAMN05326646, study PRJNA326480) | marine metagenome | isolation source: seawater | place: Pacific Ocean: South West | collected 2011 | reverse complement strand
TTCATTACCCATATAGTTGGAGCAATAAATAAGATCGACATTAAAGTCAACTGCCAATGCACCCAAAGCATTGCAATCAATAAACCAACGACCAATGTTAAGTTTTGTAAGAACTGTAATACAGCTGTTGAAATCGCACTTGATACTTGAGTGACATTGTAAATCATCAGTGCAATTGATGTAGAAGGTGGATGCTGATCATGATAAGTTTTAGGGAGAGTCAACAGTTTTTGGTATACCACTTCACGCAGATGTTGAATAATACTTTGTGAAAAATGAACTAAGGCTACTTCAGACAAAAACAAACAAGTACTTCTTAAAATAATCAAGCTTAGGAACAACACGGGCAAATAATGTACCCACGTTTGAGTTTTTGGATGTGTAATAGCATCTACTGCAGGTTGAATACTCCATGCAAATAAGCTTTCTAATGCACTCAGGGTAATTAAAGAGATGATTGAAACAAGGGCCCACTTCCAATACAAACGAGTATAATTTAGTAGCCGTTTATAGGCTGTGAAATGTTGGGCCCGGATAGGCGCTAGCATTAGATTAAGCGTCAGCTGTTGCGCGTGCTGCCTTTTTTTCCTGATATTGAGACTCAAAATCTACAGGACTTAAGAATAATGGCGGAAATCCACCTTGAGTGATTAAGGTTGATAATGATTGTCGAGCATAGGGTAGTAAAACACTTGGACAGTAGCTTTCTAATAAATGCTCAACCTGTTCCGATGAAAAGTTTTTAATGAGGAAAGCACCTGCTTGTTGAATTTCAGCAACAAACACTTTCTGATCACTCGAATCAACGGCTGCAGTCACTGTTAAAACAACTTCATATTGACCTTCAGCCACTTCTGCATGCTTGAAATCCATTTGAATATTTGCATTAGGTTCCCAAGCCGGAAGCATATGCATAGGGTGAGTCATTTCAAATGATGCATCTTTTAAATATAAATGGCCAATAGCAAATTGTGGCTGATTCGTATCAACGGCATTTGAATCGGTTGTTTCATTCGAAGTGGTTTGATCAGTCATATTAGAACCCTCTGTTGTGAATAAATGTGCACTATACGAAAGCGATATATTGTATAGTTTAATCAATGATTAGCAGCTTGACCAGTTAAATCGGTGCTTAAAGGTAATCCGGAAGCGTGCCACGCTTTGAGACCACCTGATAGTATTGTAAGATGCGCTTCAGTCGATCGAAAGACCTTAAACCATTTCAAAGATTTTAATCCATTTTGACAAATCAACACAACAAGTTTATCAGATTCATTCAGTCTTGTTTGAATGACTGGGTGAGTCGCTTGAATACGATGTGCCATCACGAGCGTAGGATGTGTATTTGAATGTGTGATGTCAAACAGATCCACGCGCCCTTCATTAATTAACGCTAATAAATCACTTGGAGATAAGCCTACAATAAAGCGAGCTTGTATCATATGGCAAATTTGCCTGATCACAACACAACCTAATATCATGCCAACTAAAGCATAGAGTATTGAGGCATGCATCATCATTTCGCCGTAAAACATTGAAACTCCAATTCGTTAGACACTTATTCATGCATCCATTATAATCAAATCACTGACTGAACTCAATTTAACCGTTGCTGGTCGTTTGGAGGCCCACATTCTAATGCGTGAATTTATCTGTTTCTTATCTGAAACTCAACAAATGTTGTTCGAAGCTGCAGCACACTTCGCACATACAGACATTCTTCCACTGGCTCAAGAAATTGATGAAACTGATGAATTCCCTCGTCATTTGTGGCCCAAATTAGGCCAATTGGGTTACTTGGGCCTTACGGCTCCTGTTGAATTTGGAGGTTCCAATTTAGGGTATACTGCACACACTTTAGTCATGCAAGCACTGAGCACTGCCAGTGCTGCTGTTGGATTGAGTTATGCTGCGCATTCAAATTTATGTCTCAATCAATTGGTTCGATGGGGCTCCTCTGAACAAAAATTTAAATATTTACCTAAACTCATTTCAGGCGAACACGTGGGCGCTCTAGCTATTTCTGAAGAACAGGCCGGATCAGATTGTTTAAATTTACAATTAAAGGCAACGCCTTGCGAGCAGGGATATCGTTTAAATGGTCGGAAAATGTGGATCACAAATGCGCCTGATGCAGATCTGATTATTGTATATGCCCGCACAGCTTATCACTCAAAAGGCTCAGGCATCACTGCATTTATTATTGATAAAAATCTCGAAGGTTGGCATGCCACACAACCGATCAAAAAAATGGGCATGAGAGGATCCAATACCTCAGAAATTGTATTTAAAGATTGTGAAGTCCCTAAAGATCGAGTACTAGGCACGCCTGATCAAGCGTGTGCTGTGCTGATGTCAGGCTTGGATTACGAACGTATTGTCTTATCTGGGGGCCCTATTGGAATCATGACAGCTTGCTTGAACACATTAAAACCTTATCTCAATGAACGCATTCAATTTGATCAACCGATCGTTCAATTTCAATCAACACAATTTAAACTCGCTGATATTTATACACGTTATCAATCAGCTCAATATCATGTTTATGGCGTTGCAATGGCAGCTGATCAAGGCTCGTTGTCTTCAAAAATGGCAGCATCTTGCTTTTTACAAGCGTCTGAGTCTGCAACTTGTATTGCATTAGATACCATTCAGTTACTCGGTGGAAATGGTTATACAACAGCTTATCCAGCTGAACGGTATTTGAGAGATGCAAAACTTTATGAAATTGGGGGCGGTACTTCTGAAATACTTCGCAGTATCATTGGACGAACATTTATCTCTAAATAGATAAATGCAGGATACCTCGCATTCATTTTTCAAACAGAGCCAGTCAAAACATCTTAAAAATTTAATGAAATAATCAAAAACTTAGGCCTTAATGTTTTTTGTATTAACTGCATGGCTAGCATTTATCTTAACAACAGTAACTTTAAATTTGACAACTCAACATTCACCTCAACCACAAAAAGAAATACATCATTATGCTTAAAATTTCCGCAGTTTAAAGCAATTAGAACTCAATCCCCTTTTTCATAAAAAATCCACACCCCCTGTGCGCTTAAAAAATATCATAAACATCCTCAACACAATTTGTGATCCCTCAATAAGATTTAAATGCTTGCTTCAGGCCTAAGCATCTGAATCAAAGATTTAATGATTGACTAAAATAGTAATATAATGTTGTATCGATTCTATTCTTAACTGCTTGTCTAATGATTAACATTCAGCACAGAACACACTACACATATCTTTGAGAATGCTAAGATACAGCTTTATTTAACCCTGATCATCCGCTCAATCCCCTCTCATTCTTCATCTAACTCAATAAAAAGGAATATCACACAGACTTGATTTTGATGAATTGTTAATTAAAAGCCTTATTTTTTTAAGGAAATTGAAATAGTTTAAGCATTGAGTCATCCTTTATCTTTCGTTATGATCATAATGATTAATTTAAGACCATGGTTATCTCATGACGGCATTACCTTCTTATGATTCATTCCTATCATCACATGAAGCACTTCAAAATGAACAAACATTCAAAGAGACGCTTGATGCGTTTAAAACCCTTCAGTATCAACATGCACATTCACCTCACTCAGAGAAGGTCAATCATCGTATTCAATCCCTATTAGACCCTTCAAGCACTTGGTTAGCACTTTCAGAATGCGCAGGAGATCAATTGTATGATCATGAGCTTCCCAGTGCAGGCATCTTATGTGGCATTGGTCAAATTGAAGGCCACCTCGTTATGGTCATTGCAAATAATCCTTGTGTAAAAGCAGGCACTTACTTTCCAATCACCATTAAAAAACATTTGCGCGCTCAAAATATTGCAATGAAACTCAAATTACCTTGTGTCTATTTAGTCGACTCAGGTGGAATCTTTTTGCCCAAGCAAGCCGAATGCTTTGCAGATGAACATCATTTTGGAAGAATCTTTTACAATCAAGCCCAACTATCTAAAGCGGGTATTCCTCAGATTGCTGTTGTGTTAGGCGCTTGCACTGCAGGCGGTGCTTATGTTCCAGGCATGGCAGATGAAACCATCATGGTTAAAGATATTTCCAGCTTATTTTTAGCCGGCCCACCTTTGGTTAAAGCAGCCACAGGTGAATCTATTGATATACAAACTTTAGGGGGTGCAGACATGCACTGCAGGCGATCTGGAGTCATTGATCATTTAGCAGATAATGAAAATGAAGCCTTATCACTATGTCGACGGCTGGTAGCTCAATTCCCCATACGAGACATCTCTAAGGTGCGCCAACCTCAACGTGATGCTCAACCTCCTCGCCATGATCCGACCGAACTGTACCGCTTCATTAGTCATGACCCTAGAATGCCAATGGAAATCAAAGCAATCATTTCAAGGATTATTGATGATTCTAATTTTGATGAATTTAAACCTTTATATGGCCCCACATTAATCACCGGTTATGCGTATATTGGGGGCTATCCAGTTGCCATTATTGCCAATGATGGCATTTTAATGGCAGATGCAGCAAATAAAGCCACTCATTTTATACAACTTGCGTGTCAGCGACAAACACCCTTAATTTTTTTGCAAAACATCACAGGCTTTATGGTGGGTGAAGCTGCTGAGGCCAGTGGCATTATAAAGCATGGCGCTAAAATGGTATCGGCGGTGGCCTGCGCGAATGTGCCTAAATTTACAATTATCATAGGTGGTAGTTATGGAGCTGGCAATTATGCCATGTGTGGGCGCGCTTATGATCCGAATTTTTTATGGTCTTGGCCTAATGCAAAGTGTGCTGTTATGGGAAGCGCACAAGCTAACTTAGTCCTTAAAACCATTCGATCACATCACTCAGAAGATGATCAGTGCAAAATTGAAACCCATTATCGCCGATCAACAAGTGCCATGCATGCAACCGCACACCTATGGGATGATGGTATACTTGACCCATTAGATACACGTGCAACACTGATCAAAGCCTTACATGCTTCAGCACATCAATCGCTTGAACACAGTCAATTTGGGATTTTTAGAGTATGAGACGAATATGTCTGAAGTAGTTCTTCAAAGCACTCTCGATGAATGTTGGGTCTTGACTCTGAATCGACCTCAAAAGGGAAATGCCCTTGATTCAGACAGCATCAATGCACTGAGCACAGCTTTTAAAGCAGCTACCACCTGCACTGAAATGCCTTGCCTTATTCTTAAAGCTCAGGGAAAACATTTTTGTACGGGCATTGATTTGAATTGGATGATTGAATCCGGAGCACATGATGAAATCAATAATTTAGCTTCAGCAAAAGCCATCAGTGATTGCTTCCAACAACTGTCAAACCTCCCTATCCCAACCATTTGCATCACACAAGGCGCCGTTATGGGAGGGGGGGTTGGTTTAGCCGCTTGTTGTGACATTGTTTTGGCTGAGCAATCCACTTACTTTAAACTCCCTGAAGTGGCTTTAAATCTTTTACCTTATATTATTTTGCCTTACTTAACTCGAGCCATAGGCGCAAGAAATACTTTTAAACATGCACTAACCCATCAAGTATGGGAGCCTCAGCAAGCACAATACGAAGGCTTGATCACAGCCTACGGATCAAACAGTTACATTGAAGGTGAATTAAATCAATTGATTGAGATTCTCCGAAATAACCCTAAAGGAATCAATCAGCACCTCAAACAAACACTCAATGATCATATTCATGGGAAAGATTCTCTATATCAGACAGCAACTGGACATTTAGCGCGACAACGTGCAAAACCCGAGACACAAAAGTATTTATCAAAATGGAAAAAGCCTTGAGGATTTATTTGAAAAATAAATCAAATTATTAGATAATACAACTTTATTTGAATAGAGTTTTCGAATGCCTAAACAAGACCACATTGAAATGGAAGGGTTGGTCATTGACGCATTGCCCAATGCAATGTTTCGTGTCCAGCTTGATAATGGCCATATGATCACAGCACATATTTCAGGCAGAATGCGCAAAAATTATATTCGCATCATTACAGGTGATCGCGTAACTTTGGAAATATCACCTTATGATTTGAACAAGGGGCGTATTGTCCTAAGACACACTCAAAAAAATACCGAGCAAAAAAAAGAGGAAGTTGCAGGAGATCAGACAACTTCCTCAGATACCTAATTAATTATTATGCAGCTGATTTTTCTTCTGTAGTAACTTTCAAAGACTGCCCTGTGGCTTGAATCTTAACAGTGCCTCCATGAGACAATTTCCCGAACAATAAGTCATCGGCCAAGCCATATTTGATTTTTTGATCAATCAATCGAGATAAAGGTCGAGCGCCAAGTGCAGTATGATATCCATTCTTGGCCAGCCATTTTTTGGCAGAAGCTGCAACCTTTAAGCGTACAGATTTATTAGATAATTGATCGCTAAGCTCAGCTATAAATTTCTCAACAATTTGAATCACTACCTCTTCATCTAAAGGATGAAAAGGTACAATTGCATCTAAACGATTCCTAAACTCAGGAGAAAAGGCTCGTTTAACTGAATCCAAGACATCAGGTTCATGATCTGAATCAGTAAAACCTAATGCAGTACGATCATAACTTTCAGCACCTGTGTTACTGGTCATGATGATGATTGTATTTCTAAAATCAACATGAACACCGTCATTATCCGTAAGCTCGCCGTGATCCATCACTTGGAGTAAAATATTTAACAAATCAGGATGAGCTTTTTCGATTTCATCTAATAATAAAACAGAATATGGATGTTTTTTGACAGATTCAGTTAATTGACCGCCTTGATCAAAACCAACATAACCTGCTGGTGCACCGATTAACTGCGAAACAGAGTGCTTTTCCATATACTCTGACATATCAAATCTTAACAACTCAACACCCAGAGATTTTGCTAACTGAATACAGACCTCTGTTTTACCCACCCCTGTAGGTCCTGTAAACAAGAAGTTTCCAATTGGGCGGTCATTTTTACACAAACCGGATCTCGAAACTTTAATGGCATGAACCAAGCATTCAATGGCTTCATCTTGACCAAAAATCCTCTTCTCCAAATTAGATTCAAGGTTTTTTAATACTGTTTGATCATTTTCTGAAATTTGTGCTGCAGGAATTCTTGCCATTTCAGCAACCACTGATTCAATTTCAGCTGCATCAATAGTGCGATTTGATGCACCTAAATGTTTTTTCGATGCACCTGCTTCATCAATGACATCAATTGCTTTATCTGGTAAAAAGCGATCATGGATGTGACGAATCGATAACTGAACTGCACGTTTAATGGCTTCATCTGTGTAAGTTACATGATGGTATTGTTCAAATTTATCTTTAATGCCATTTAAAATTTGTATAGCACTGCACTCATCAGGCTCTGTCAGATCAATTTTATGGAAACGCCTTGCAAGGGCTTTGTCTTTCTCAAAAATATTTCGATATTCTTGGTAAGTTGTAGCACCTAAACACCTCAAACTGCCCCGCCCTAACAAAGGCTTGAGCAAATTTGCAGCATCGATGGCACCACCTGAAGCCGCTCCAGCCCCTACGATTGTATGAATTTCATCAATAAAAACGATCACATTTTTCATTTCAGATAATTCTTTCAATAAGCTTTTAAAGCGTTTTTCAAAATCACCTCGATATTTAGTTCCAGCTAACAGCAAACCTAAATCAAGTGAATAAATTGTTGAATCTTTTAAAAGGTCAGGAACTTTCTGATTCACAATCGCTTGAGCTAACCCTTCAGCCAGTGCTGTTTTACCAACTCCTGATTCACCCACAATCAAAGGATTATTTTTTCTTCGACGACATAATGTTTGAATGGTTCTTTCTAATTCATGCGCGCGACCAATCAAAGGATCCATATTGGAAGATTGAACTAAATGATTTAAATTTTGAGCATATTTGTCAATCATGCTATCGGATTCAGGCATTACAACGTCTTCTCCCATGACATTATCTTGCATATCTTGGTAATTCTGCAAAGAAAAAGGTTCATCATCCTGAGTGAGGTCAATGCTTTTCTGACTAAAATAATCAATGACTTGACGTCTAGTTAAATTAGATTGATTAAGCAAGAAAACAGCATGGCTTTCTTGTTCACTGAAAATAGCAGATAATACATTACCGCCTGTCACTTCAAGCTGAGACATTGCTTGAACCTGAAAAATAGCGCGTTGCAAAACCCTTTGAAAAGCTAAAGTAGGTTGTATTTCAATATTTTTTGAAGCCTCTAATGATACATTTTCTTCAAGTAAATATGTGTGCAAACGATTCTTTAAACCGATGATATCAACATGATAGGTATTAAAAATAGATAATGCCTCAGGATTATCTAGCAAGGCAAACAGCAAATGCTCTACCGTCATAAATTGGTGATTAGATTCCTTCGCAAAATTAAACGCTCGATTTAAAGTCATTTCAAGATTTTGGCAAAACATATTGATCTCCTTATTTACTTAAAAGCAGCACGCCTTGCTGCCTATTAAGCGTAGTTAAGAAGTTATTTCATATGTTACAAAATATTTAAAAAGTTTGTATTTATAAAGCTTTTAAATCAATTAGAGGCTAAGATTACGTAATTTATTCAACTCTTCATGCAACTTATCACAACAGATCCAAACTCAGAACAGGTTACTTGCTGCGCTGAATCCATCATTCGCGCGAAATCATAGGTGACACGTTTAGAAGCAATTGCACCCTGCATTCCTTTGTTGATCAGCTCAGCAGCTTCATGCCAACCCAAATGACGCAGCATCATTTCAGCAGATAAGATCAAGGAACCTGGGTTGACTTTATCTAATCCTGCATAACCTGGAGCGGTACCATGGGTCGGCTCAAACACCGCAACCTGCTCCCCTAGATTTGCACCAGGCGCAATACCGATTCCACCCACTTGAGCAGCTAATGCATCTGAAATATAATCTCCATTTAAATTCATGGTTGCAACAATGTCAAAGTCCTCGGGACGTAACAACATCTGTTGCATAAAAGCATCAGCAATGACATCTTTAATGATGATAGGCTTTCCTGTTTCTGGATGGTTAAAGACACAATAGGGCCCCCCCTCTAAAAGCTGTGCCCCAAATTCTTCCCGCGCCAATTCATAGCCCCAATCACGAAAGGCACCTTCGGTATATTTCATAATATTACCCTTATGCACTAACGTAACAGAATCTGAATGGGTACGAATTGCTTGCTCAATTGCACGACGAACTAAACGTTTGGTTCCAGCCTCCGAAATAACTTTTACACCAATCCCACAATGCTCTGGAAAACGGATACTTTTAACATCCATTTGGTTGATCAGCATATCAATTAAGGATTTTGCACCTGGAGAATCTGATTGCCATTCAATTCCAACATAAATGCCTTCTGAGTTTTCTCTAAAAATCTCAATCGAAGTTTTCCAAGGCTCTTTGACAGGACTAGGGGCGCCTGGGAAGTAACGAATAGGCCGATGACAAACGTAAAGATCTAAAGTTTGTCGGATCTTAACATTTAAGGAGCGAATTCCACCTCCAACCGGTGTCGTCAGTGGCCCTTTAATTGCAATATGTGCTTTTCGAATCAAATCAAGCGTTTCATCCGGCAACCATTGCTGATCACCATACACTTGGATCGCTTTTTCACCCGCATAAATCTCCATCCAATTTATTTTACGAGTTCCCTGATACGCGTACTCCAAGGCAGCATCAACCACGCGTTGCATAACAGGCGTAATGTCGCGGCCAATTCCATCCCCTTCAATGTAAGGAATAATCAGATGATCAGGCACCTGTAATTGCCCATGATCGTCGTAAGAAAGATATGTTCCCTGCATAGGTATTTGAATATGAGAATCAGTCACAATCACTTCCGTTGAAATCATTAATCATTCAATATGCACCGATACCAATGAAATTACAAGTATGATATGATTCTATTTATTTCATATAGAGTGTATTTATGAAACGAGTCCTGGTAGGATTATCGGGTGGTGTTGATTCAGCTGTTTCAGCTGCATTACTCATGCAAGAAGGTCATGAAGTTGAAGCAGCCTTTATGCACAACTGGCATACTGACCCTTATGCTCATTGCGAATCTTCTCAAGACTATGAATCAGCTTGTCGTGTTGCCGATCATCTAGACATCCCATTACATTCAATTGATTTTGCATCTGAATATTTTTCAGAAGTCTTCGAACCCTTCTTAGATGCTCTGGCTCAAAATTTGACTCCAAATCCTGATGTTTTGTGTAATAAACAAGTTAAATTCAATCATTTCTTAACATATGCTCAAAAGGCGGGATTTGATTACATTGCAACAGGACACTATGCAGACATTCACCCCGAAACATTCGAACTCTATCAACCCGTTGATCAACGCAAGGATCAAACTTACTTTTTACATCAATTAACACGCGCTCAACTTAAACACACTCAATTTCCTTTAGCTCACCTTGATAAAAAGCAAGTTAAAAAGCTTGCGTATGATTTATGCTTGCCTAATCATTCACGCGCAGAAAGCATGGGTATTTGCTTTATTGGCGCCAATCATTTTTCTTCATTCATCCGACAATATTTACTCGATCAACCTGGAGATATTGTTACTTTAAAAGGCGAAGTAGTGGGTCAACATCAAGGCCTACATCATTATACCATTGGGCAACGAAAAGGTTTAGGTATTGGAGGGCTTGCCTTCAAAAAAACTGATGCTTGGTATGTTGCTGAAAAAAAAGCACTATCTAACGAGCTCATTGTCGTTCAATCCTCTACTCATCACGCTTTATATGATGATACGATCTATTGCAAGGATCCACATTGGATAGGAGATCCTCCAGAAATGCCCTTAAAATGTTATGCTCGTGTTCGGCACGGACAACCCTTAACACCTTGCACTTTAGTTAAAACTGATGAGAGCTTTAATGTATATTTTGAATCACCTCAGCGCGCAATCGCTCCAGGCCAATATATTGTTTTTTATCAATCGAAATGTTGCCTCGGAGGCAGCATGATTCTTGGTGGAATTAAAAATCAACAACAATAAAATTAGGACAACTGACGTCCATGGGTATAATACCAGCGATCAATATGATACTTGAAATAACTCCGTTCATGTAGAGTGTACTCTTTATCATTTAATTGGTAGTGTGCAATAAATTCAACCCAACCTTCTACAGCATTTTTCTGTCGAGTTTTAATGACTTCAAGACCTAACCATTCAATAGATTCTAGTGATTTAGATCGTTTAAATTGTTTTAGAGCTTTTCCCATAGATGTGGATTTAATATAAGACCAATCTTTTAAGACAAATGCGGTATAGCGCGATCGCATTAAAGCTTCTGGGGTGCTGGGCATCTGAATTCTTGAACAATAGATTTGACAGCATTCCTCAAAAACATGACCAGAATGACAAGGGCAGGATTGATTCAAAACAAAAGATCCTTATGATCACTGTTCAAAATAAGCATTCAGCTTTTGAAACATTTTTTTAAAAGAAAATTGCATGTGAGATAAATGATGATTGAAACGAGGCAACGGGGGCAAGGATTTTTTGAGCAAAAGTTGATGAATGATCAACAATAATGCCCCCATAACATATGGAATGAAAATATAAACAGACTGAAAGATCAAACCATATATTTTTAAATTTTCAGGAAGCAATGCATTAAGGAAAGGATCGAGCAAACAGGATAGCAAATAAACAATACAAATAATTGGAACTAAGAGTGATGAAAAATAAAAAAAGTGCCCCCAAATGATTTTAAAAGTATAGCATATAGACTTAATTAATGACCTTTCAAGCAATATCGTCAATGGTGTCAAAATGAAACACGCTGGGAATAAGAATAAAAGCATCATCGAAAGCATGATGATCATCATCGCTGGGTTAGCAGTAATCAATAATGTTTGTATTATTGAAAATAAAGACATCAATAAAACATTAACAATTAAAACTGGAATTAATTTTTTCAACCAAAGAAAGCAAAAACTAAATCCACTTAAACGCGCGGTATGATCACACACATATTTAATTTTGAGCAACAAATAGGAACAGTAATACGGGATCAATGAAGCTTCTAAAAAATACAAATAGCTTCGATAATCTTCAAGATTTTTAATCACACCCTGATGAAAGGACGGCACGGCAAGCAACACAGGAGCCATAGCCGCCAATATGAAAAATAGAGTTGAGCCAAACCATAAATGTCTAACAACAACAAGGTATAGCCCAATTGATCTTAATATTAAACGTGTTCGTGAAATGAATGATTCATGAAAATGGTATCTAATCATCGAAGACATATTATGAGCACCTCATGCTGAATCAATAAAATTAGGAGGGGCTTGAAGTTTTCGTAGGCGAAGTATGATGCTCGGATTTAAGTTCAGCATATGAAAGCCAAATCAAGATTGCAATCCAAACTATGGTGAATCCAGATAAGAGGTATGAAATCAAGATGAGTATACTTTCTAAACCTGAAAAAACTGACCATGATAACATTTTAAAACCCAACCCAACTAAAAAGAGATACCCCACCAATGGAAACACGAAAACTTGAGCGCAAGCAAGTACATGCCTTTTTATGCATTGAGTGGATGCCTTAAATAGTGCATAAGTTGATAAGTCAGGTTGGGATATTAAGATAGGCATTGTATATAGTGATATTAAAGCAAAGTAAAGCGCAGGCAAGACCAAAAAACTACTGATAGAAAAAAAGATGGACATGAGCGCTGCAAGTGAGAGCACTCTCAGACCATATCCTTTAATAGCTGAAAATGTTGCTTGCAATAGATTGTCTGTTTTAGAGAGAACATGAAAAACAGCGTTCACAATCAAAAATACCGCACAATATAAAACAAAGAAATAAACAGCACCGTGCCATATTAACTGAAACAGGCCTATCGAATCACTTTGATTTAGGAAGGTAGAACAGATACTCAATAAAATAAAATTTAAGATCAGGCTCAATACAACTAAAGCAAGACAAGGCATACGGTACTCGCTTAGACAATTGAGAGATCGATAGAGCGCTCTGAGATTGAATGACTTTTCACTGCGAGGGGTTACTTCGAAAAAGAACGGCTTGGAATCCCAACGCGAAGACAATTTTTTAATATCCATTTCAATTGCCATAACTACTCCATTGACTGAAAAATTCAATTATGATTTTATATCTTAATCTGATTTATAAGATCAATCAATCCTTTTAGATCAAATACAGGGTCTATTCAAATCAGCTCAACAACATGATATTATTAGATACTTATAATTCACTGAGCTTCTTATGTCCTCAGATTTAACTGCAACTCAGATGTTTTTCGAGATTCAACAATACGTACTGAATCATACCACCCCAATTATGCTGGTTACAACATCTGAAAAATCCGCAAAACAACTCTACCACGAAATTTTAAGACAGTTACCAAAGCTTACTGCCATCTATTTCCCTGCTTGGGATACACTTCCATATGACAGACTCACCCCTTCACCTGTTGTGATTGGTCAACGTCTCAAAGCGTTGTACCAAACTTTAACTCAGCCCATTCATTGCGTAATCACAACTTATGAAGCTTTGATCGAGCGTTGCCCCCCTGCCGACTTTATTATGCAAAACACGTTAATTCTTAAAACACATGACCTCATCCCACTCACAACTTTTTCGAGGCAACTTGGTGCCTTAGGGTATCAGTCAACAGATATTGTAACCCAACCAGGCGAATTCGCTCAGCGAGGCGCTTTAATTGATGTTTACCCATTAGGTGCCTCAACAGCTTATCGAATTGACTGGTTTGATGATGAAATCGACTCTATTCGCAGGTTTAACACTGAGACACAACTGAGCACTCAAAAAATAGATCAGATTCACCATTTTCCAACACATGAGTATTTACTGAATTCCTTGACAATTCAAAATGCTATTCAGGCAATAGGCCCGATTAGACAGTCGCGACAAAATCATTTCATCAAACAACTTCAATCAGAACAGCACGATCAATTACATTATTTCTTAGATTTGTTTCATTCAAAAATGGATTATCTCACAGATTATTTGCCTGATGACATGATGCTACTACATCAAGCGGCTCACCCAGAGTCAATCATCCAATCGATCGATGAGCGCAACCAGATGGCCTATCAGGCACAGCAGCATACTCAATACCTTTTAGCCCCTGAACGAATTTGGGCCCCTCATCTTATACAACAATTGAAGACTATCTACGCTCCAAAACTACGCTGCAGGCCATTATCTTTTGAGCTCCATACAGCCCCCGCTCAATCAAACTTCACACAGATTAAAGAAGCCCTTAACTTAAAGCGACGCTGCGTCCTAACAGCTCATCATCATATAGGTTTAGAACCTCTTTCAAATCAAATGAAATCTTCGAACATTACTTATCAAATTGTTCAAACCTTTCAAGACATTAAAAATCCTGGAGTCTATTTAGCCGAATCAGCATTGCTCGACACAATTGATTGCCCTGATCTTAACTTAAGCCTCATTCCAGAATCTTGTTTAAACACGAGACCGGCTCATAGCACCCGATCGCACATCCCCAAAACACATGCTGATTTTCAGTCAGAACATACTATTTTTGACTTTAATTCAATTAAAAAAGGAGATCATATTGTACATGAACAGTATGGAATCGGTCGTTTTTTAGGCATTCAATCTTTATCAATCAGATCACAACAATCTGATTTTTTGACATTAGAATATGCTGATTCAGATCAAATTCATTTACCTATTCAAGATTTGCCCCAACTGTCTCGATATATTGGATCCACACAAACCTTAAAGCTTTCTTCACTGAATTCAAAACAATGGCAAAAAACAAAGCAACGTGCACAAAAGCAAATTGAATCACTCACGGGCCCACTACTTGAAATGTACGCAAAACGAAACGCTTCGAAAGGGATTGAGCTACATGTTGATGAAATATTGCTCAACCGTTTTAATGAACAATTACCTTTTCAGCTCACTCAAGATCAAGTGAAAACGATTCAAGATATTCAATCTGATTTGTCATCAAGTTTTAATATGGATCGATTAGTGTGCGCTGATGTTGGCTTTGGTAAAACAGAAGTGGCAATGCAGGCAGCATTTATTTGTGGCCTTTCAGGTTATCAAATATTACTATTGGCACCAACGACTGTTTTAGCAGCCCAACATTATCATACTTTAAAATCAAGATTTGAAGGCTGGCCTTTCAATATACAGCAACTCAGCCGTCATACTTCACTCAAACAACAATCAACCCTGGCATCAGAATTAGAGAGAGGGACTATTGATATCTTCATTACAACGCACGCAGGCTTGAATCCTAAATATCATTTCAAAAAATTAGGACTACTGATTGTAGATGAAGAACACAAGTTTGGTGTTAAACATAAAGAGCTTTTGCAGCGTTATCGAGCTTATACTAATATTTTATCACTCACGGCAACCCCCATTCCAAGAACATTAAATCTAGCATTATCTCAATATCGATCTCTCTCAGTCATGAGCACCCCACCGCAAGCACGACTGGCCGTTAAAACTATTGTATGTGACAATACGGATCCTTGTATTCACAACGCCATTTTAAGAGAGGTCCATCGTGGTGGACAAATTTATTATTGCGTCAATGATATTGATCGCTTACCCCAGATCAAGCAGCAACTTCAGAAACGTTATCCCGAAATTCAAATAGACATTGCTCATGGTCAAATGCCAGCTCAACATATTCAATCTGTTATGCATTCATTTTATACAGAACAAACGCAATTATTACTCTGCACAACATTAATTGAATCAGGCCTTGATGTCCCCAATGCTAACACTCTGATCATTGAACGCGCTGACTTGATGGGCATGGCGCAACTCCATCAATTACGGGGCCGTGTAGGTCGTTCAAACATACAAGCCTTTGCTTATTTAGGTACGCCTAAAGATTATACTCTATCCAAAGCAGCACACATCAGGCTTGATACCTTAGTCACGCATCAATCATTAGGATCTGGCTTCAGGGTCTCTATTGAGGATTTAGAGCTCAGGGGCGCAGGTGAGCTCTTTGGAGCCAAACAAAGTGGAGCCATCCAACAAGTGGGTTTAGCGACCTATATTAAATTATTAAATCAAAATTTAGCTGAACATCAAACTGACCCTGTTGCTGCTCAAATACCGATTCACTCAGATTGTGCTTGCCATATTCCTTTAGAATATATCCAAGATGAAAATTTACGCATGGAGGTTTACTGTAGGCTCACAACAGCACCTGATCTTAAAGCATTAGAAGATATAAAATCTGATCTATCCGATCGATTTGGACCTATCCCGGAATCTCTCAATCATCTCATTGATTTAATTGAATTTAAATATTACAGCAGAAGCACCTATATTCAATCTATACACTTATCCGAACAGTCTTATGCCATCACACTTCAAGCACAAGGACACTTGCTGGCACGTCTCAATCGAATGCTTAAACACCTTGAGCAGCTGATTGAAATGAAGCCCCCTCGTACATTGTGTATTCAGCGCAAAGATCCGATTGCATCACGCGCAGCATGTATTGAAGTATTAAAAAAAATCGAAACAATTTCTCTTCACCCTACTCCCTCAACACAGGACTCAGCAAAGGAAATATTCTAAATTTTTGTCTACTGATGACCCTCGCCATGTTGTCCGACAATGCTTGTCACTATACTTCTAATCATGCTATAATATTGCGTTTTATTTAAGAAGACCTCTAAATGCTTTGGGACATATTTTGGGTTAAGATAGTGGCTACTCTGTTTATTTTTGCAATCACTTGCCTGTCAGGTTTTTACCCGTTATTCAAAGTCTCTCGAGCCAAAGGCCATCACTCGCTGATCTGGGCCGAATCGTTGGCCGCAGGCGTCTTTTTGGGCGCAGGATTACTTCATATGCTGCATAATGCAAGCCTCACTTTTCGTCAAGCACATATTGAATATCCAATGGGACTATTATTAGCGGGTGCTTCTTTTTTATTACTTCTTTTACTTGAGCATATTGGTCGATCTATCTATGAAGAACAAGGTTTTGGGAATGGTTTTGCTTTCTTAGCGGTGTGCATGTTATCAATCCATAGTTATTTAACAGGTGTTGCACTTGGACTCACACACTCTATTTCAATGACTGTCATTATTTTCATTGCAGTTGTCACCCACAAATGGGCTGAAAGCTTTTCACTGGCGCTACAATTATCACGTAGCTATTTTCTGCACATTACACAAATCATTTTGTTTGTAATCTTTGCCCTGATGCTCCCAGTGGGTGTTTTTTCTTCGGTCCTTTTAACGCAATATTTAATCCTTCCTCCTCTTTTTTCCGCAGCGGCAAATGCACTGGCCGCAGGCACTTTCTTATATTTGGGAACATTACATGGTTTAGAGCGTGCTGTACTGATTAAACAATGCTGTCACTTAAGAGCATTTTTATTTGTTATTTTTGGTTTCACTTTAATGGCTATGGTTGCCATTTGGGTTTAACCAGCCCTCCTCAAAAGTTATTCACAAACCCTGTGGATAAACCTGTGAGCAAAGCCCTTTCAACCTTCAAAAAGATCTAAAATCAAACGATTCTCATCAGGTTGTATCTTTTTTTATCAGAAAAAATAAGTTGATAAAAATCAATAACTTAACAGGAAAGCCTTGTTTTTTCGGGACTTTTGGAAGAAAAATTAAATGTCAAGCATCATTTATAATGAAATGTTAATAAATCAGAATGAAAACACCTACTTTAAATCACCTTAAAAGATGAAAAAAAATGATAATCATGTCAGAATATTTTTTTCAACCGAGCATTCAATTGGAATATCATACGCTACATTCATGGCTAGAAACCTACCCACATGATGGCTTAATTATAACAGACCATAGCTTTGGTCAATATCAATTACAACAACACCTCAAGAGCATACGCTACACAGGGCCCAGCCCGTTAATCTTAACCTACAATCAATGGATTCACTTACTGTTCAAACGACACCCTTCTCGAAGCGGTCGCTTACTCTCTCATCTTGAAGCTTATTGGCTATTTTCAAGCACTCTAAAGCATCAATCTGATCATGCGGAACATGAACGTGCTTATCGGCAACTCTCTAGACACCAAGCACTGCCTTGGCAATCTATGTGGAAAATAGCTGAAACTGAGCTTGAGAAACACCTCACCGCATATCGATCCAAATTAACCCAATTGAATCAATACGACGCTCAAATGGCTTTTGAGTTTTTATTGCAGCACCCATCAGAATATACATGGCATTCTATTTTAATCGCCTGCACCCA
>MDTD01004676.1_pt1 | contig 18245 bp, 18 predicted proteins | sample 811221 | NCBI WGS metagenome assembly MDTD01 (sample SAMN05326646, study PRJNA326480) | marine metagenome | isolation source: seawater | place: Pacific Ocean: South West | collected 2011 | reverse complement strand
ACGCCCGGTTCCAGCTCCTCCAGGTAGGCCCGCATCGCGGGGGTGAAGAATATGGTTCCACGCAGAAACCCGAACACTTCCGGGATGCGCTTTTCCCGGAAATTGGCCCGCAGGAGGACTTTCGGGCAGCTCGGCAGCGCCGCGAGTTCGTCCTCCGACAGCATGTGCCGGGTGAGTTTGGCGACGGTGCTTCGTTCGACACCCGGCTCGAACTCAAACCCACCGCCGTTCCCGGCTTTGAGTGAGGCGTGGAGAATGCAGGCGTGTTTCATCGGCCGGCGTTCAGCCAGACTGATCACGGAGCCGCTCTCCGGCTTCCCAGGATCTGAGGACATGAATCTCCCCGGACATCGGTGTGCAATCCAACGTTGAACACGCTTCTCTCGCAAAAAGCCTCGACAGTCCAGAGCGAGGCAGACCCTCTTTTGAGGATCGGGGCACCTCTTATCCCAGTCGCGTCAGCACCTTGTCGAAGCGTTCCAGCGCCCAGTCGACCTCGTCGGCGGTGATGACCAGCGGCGGCGCGATACGGATCGTATGGTCGTGGGTGTCCTTGGCAAGCACGCCTTCCTCGCGCAGGGACTCGCAGACCGCCCTCGCCCCTCCGGCATCCTCGTGCAGTTCGACCGCGATCATGAGGCCCCGCCCGCGCACCTCGCGCACCGCATTGGAGCGGATCGCGGAAAGCCCGGTCCGAAAGCGCGCGCCCTGCGTTTCCGCGTTTTCCATCATGCCTTCCTCGACAAGGACCTTGAGCGCCATGCGTGCCACCGCGCAGGCAAGCGGGTTGCCGCCAAAGGTCGAGCCGTGTTCTCCCGGGTTCAGAACGCCGAGCACCTCGGAGTTCGAAAGCACCGCCGAAACCGGATAAAACCCGCCCGAGAGCGCCTTGCCCACCAGCGTGACATCCGCCTCGATGCCCTCGTGCTCCTCGGCAAGCAGCTTTCCCGTCCGCCCGAGCCCGGTCTGGATCTCGTCCAGGATCAAGGTGATGCCATGGCGGGTGCACAGCTCGCGCACCGTCGCGAAATAGCCGGCGGGCGGGATGAGGATCCCCGCCTCGCCCTGGATGGGCTCCGCCAGAAAGGCGACGGTGTTGTCGGTGATCGCGTCCTCGAAGGCCCGTGCGTCGCCGAAGGGCACCACGCGGAAGCCCGGTGCGAAAGGCCCGAAACCGGTGCGGGCGGTCGGGTCGGTCGAGAAACCGACGATACCGAGCGTACGACCATGGAAGTTGTTGGCGCAGACGATGATCTCTGCCTTGTTTTCCGGCACGCCGCGCACCTCGTAGCCCCACTTGCGAACGGCCTTCACCGCGCTCTCCACGGCTTCAGCGCCGGAGTTCATCGGCAGGATCTTGTGCGCGCCCGTGAGCCTCGCCAGATCCTCGTAGAAGCCGGCGAGCTGGTCGTTGCGGAACGCACGCGAGGTAAGTGTCAGCCGGGCCGCCTGGTCGGTCATCGCCTTGAGAATCCGCGGGTGGCAATGCCCCTGGTTGACGGCGGAATAGGCCGCGAGGCAATCGAGGTAGCGCTTGCCCTCCACATCGGTCAGCCACACGCCCTCGCCCTTCTCGATCACCACATCGATGGGCTTGTAGTTGTGCGCGCCAAGGCGATGTTCGGCGGCGATATAATCTTCGGGCAGACGGCTCACGGCGGACCTCTTTCAGGCTTGGGCTGGATCAGGCGAATGCCTGCGTCGGACGATCCATGACGTCCTGACCGAACAGGCTCGCGACGAGTTCGGCGAGCGCGATGGCGCTGCGGCCACGCTCGTCGAGGAAGGGATTGAGCTCGACCACATCGAGCGAGACGGTGATGCCGGCGTCCTCCAGAAGCTCCATGACGAGATGCGCCTCGCGATAGGTCGCGCCGCCGGGCACGGTCGTGCCGACGCCCGGAGCAACGGCCGGATCCAGGAAATCGACATCAAGCGAAACATGAAGAACGCCATTTATATCCTTCACTTTCCTTATGAAGTCGCGCATGAGAAGCGAAACGCCATTCTCGTCGATCTGACGCATGTCGTTCACCGTGACGCCGCGACGGCGCAGCAGGTTGCGCTCCTCCGGATCGATCGATCGGGCGCCGAAGACGCAGATACGCTCCGCGGGAACCGGCGCAAGCGCGGCCGGACGTGTCATCATCGGAAGGAGTTCCGCCTCGCCGGACGCAAGCGCCAGCGACATGCCGTGCAGGTTGCCGGAGGGCGAGATCGCGGGCGTGTTGAAATCGGCATGGGCGTCGAGCCAGAGCACGAAGAGCGGCCGCCCCTCTTCCGCCCAGTGGCGGGCAACGCCGGTGACACTGCCCATGGAAAGCGAGTGGTCGCCGCCGAGGAAGATCGGGATCGCACCCTCGCGCGCCAGATCATACGCGGCATCGTGCAGCGGGCGCACCCACGCCGCCACGACCTCGGGCAGATAGGCCGCCCCTGGAAGGTCGAGGGTTTCCACCTGCTGGGGCGCAAGCGGGCGCACGTCTCCCCGGTCCGACACCTGCCAGCCGAGCGCCTCGAGACGCGCTCCCAGTTCGGCGACCCGCAGCGCCGCGGGTCCCATGGCCGCTCCCTTGCGCCCGGTTCCGGCCTCGATAGGCACGCCAAGCAGCGCGATCGGGCGAATGCGGTCGGTGGACATGGTCGAAAACTCCCCGGTTTTGCGAAAGACACAAGCGCAACGATCGAACGAACCGCATGTTCCCGCAAATCAGGCAGCCAGCCGCGCCGGAACCACGCCCGCGCGCCCCGCAACCACCTGATTGCCTGTAGGATGGCGCGCCGACGTGCTTGTCGAAACGGTGAAAAATCGCCATTTTGACCATGCAATTGATCAGGCTGACAAGAACGGATGATCAGACTGACAGGCCCTGAAAGACCTCACACCTGCATTGCCGGGAATCGCATGCCATGGACGACCTTGACCGGAAACTGATTGCGCTGCTCCGCCACGACGCGCGGCTTCCCGTCGCATCGCTGGCGGCGAGCCTGCGGGTTTCGCGGGCAACCGTGAAGGCCCGCCTCGACCGGCTGGTCGACACCGGCGTGATCCTCGGCTTCACGGTGACGCTCGGGGCACAGGACCGTTCGGCGCCGGTGCGGGCGGTGATGATGGTGGAAGTGGAAGGTCATCGCACGGAGGCGATCGCGCGGCGCCTGCAGGGGTTTCCGGAAGTGCGCGCGCTGCACGCCACCAACGGGCGCTGGGATCTTGTCGCGGAACTGGAGACGGAAACGCTCGCCGATTTCGACCGGCTGCTTTCCGCGATCCGCCTCGTCGACGGGATCGCGGCCACCGAAACCAGCCTGCTGCTCGCCACCCGCAAGGGGTGAGCGCCACAAGCGGGCCCGCAAACGCGAAACGGCCCGCCGATGGCGGGCCGTTCCTGAAGTCGGAATGTTCCGAAGCGGATCAGCGCTTGGAGAACTGGAAGCTCCGACGCGCCTTCCGGCGGCCGTACTTCTTGCGCTCCACGACGCGGCTGTCGCGGGTCAGGAAGCCTTCCTTCTTGAGGATGCCGCGCAGCTCGGGCTCGTAGTGGGTCAGGGCCTTGGACAGGCCGTGACGCAGAGCACCGGCCTGGCCGGACAGACCACCACCGGAAACGGTGGCGACCACGTCGTACTGGCCTTCGCGGTTGGTCAGCATGATCGGCTGACGCAGGATCAGCTGCAGGACCGGACGCGCGAAATAGGCGACGTAGTCCTTCTTGTTGACCGTGATCTTGCCCGTGCCCGGCTTGATCCAGACGCGCGCGATGGCGTCCTTGCGCTTGCCGGTCGCATAGGCGCGACCCTGGGCGTCAAGCTTCTGCACATGAACCGGAGCCTCGGACGCTTCCGCGTCCAGAGCGCCGCCGAGATCCTCGAGGGACTGGAGCTCAGCCATCGTTACGCCCTCTTGCCATCGTTCTTCGCGTTGAAGGCCTTGAAGTCGACCGGAACCGGCGACTGGGCCTCATGCGGATGAGTGGAGCCGGAGTAGATCCGGAGGTTCTTGAGCTGCGTGCGGCTCAGCGGGCCGCCGGGCATCATGCGCTTCACGGCCTGCTCGAGAACGCGCTCCGGGAAGCGACCCTCGAGAATGGCGCGCGCGGTGCGCTCCTTGATGCCGCCCGGGTAACCGGTGTGCCAGTAGTACTTCTTGTCGTAGTACTTCTTGCCGGTCAGCACGGCCTTGTCGGCATTGATGACGATGACATTGTCACCGCAATCGATGTGGGGCGTGAAGGTCGCTTTGGTCTTGCCGCGCAGCGTGTTGGCGATGAAGGCGGCCAGGCGGCCGACGACAACGCCCTCAGCGTCGATCAAGATCCACTTCTTCTCGACCTCGGCCGTCTTGGCGGAGTAGGTCTTCATGGTCGTGGTCCGTTGTTGGGTCCGTGTCCGTCACGGGCCTTCGGTGCGGAAACGCGACCAGGCCCGAGGTCAAGCAAAACGGGCCCAACCCGGGCCCGCTTTCCGTCGGCGCTGTGTCTACGCCGCTTCACTCATCCTGTCAACGCCCTTCATTCGCACATCGATGCGAATTACGCAGTAAAAACAACGACCTGGAAAAATGGTACCATGATACCACACAAATTCATGCCTTTCCGGCCGGTTCAGCGCGGCGGGATCGAATAGGTCGCGGTGGCGTGGGCAACGGGATCTCCGCCCGCACGGCCCGTCAGCGTGCATTCCGTGACGGCCAGCCGCTTGCCGAGCTTCAGGAGCCTGCAGGTCGCAAGGAGGTCGCCGGGCTCCGGTTTCCTCAGAAAGTTGATGTTGAGATTGGTGGTCACCGCCAGCGCCACCGGACCGATATGGGCGAGGATCACCGCATAGGCGGCCAGGTCCACCAGGGCCATCATGGTCGGGCCCGAGATCGTTCCGCCGGGGCGAAGATGCCGTTCCAGCGCCCGCACCGACAGCACCGCCTCCCCCTCGGACACCGTCTCCACCCTGTAGATCCGTCCATCGACATGGATCTGGGGAAACTCCGTCTCGAGAAACACCTCGAGCTCTTCCACGTTCATCACAGGCTGCAAGCTTCTCTCCTCCCCCGCCGGACCGGCCGGCTCCCTTGACGTGTTGGTCAAGGGAGCCCGAAAATCCGTCCTGTCGCAAGTGGAAACAGGATCATGCGTGGCACTCGCTTCCGCCGCTTGCCGGCGCGGGCTATAAGGTCGGCAACACGAAAACATTCCGGGAGAAACGATCATGGCGGACACGAACCATGCGGCGGGCCCGCTGCGCAGCGACCTGGCCGACGGCATCCTGACGCTGACGCTGGCCCGGCCCGAGCGGCGCAATTCGCTGTCGGAGGAGATGATGGCGGCGCTCCAGGCCGCGCTTGACGACGCGGCCGCGAACACGCACGTGCGCGTCATCGTCCTGAAGGCGGAAGGCCCCGTGTTCTCGGCCGGCCACGACCTCAAGGAGATGACGGCTGCGCGTGCCCATGAGGATCGCGGACGCGCCTATTTCACCGACGTCATGGGCCGCTGCGCGAAGCTGATGCAGACGATCGTCACCCACCGCGCGCCGGTGATCGCCGAGGTCAACGGCATGGCCACCGCCGCCGGCCTCCAGCTCGTCGCCTCCTGTGACCTGGCGATCGCGGGCGACAAGGCGCGCTTCTGCACGCCGGGCGTGAACATCGGCCTGTTCTGCTCCACCCCCATGGTGGCGCTGACGCGCAATGTCTCGCGCAAGCAGGCGATGGAGATGCTTCTCACCGGCGAGATCATCGACGCCGGCACGGCACGCGAGTTCGGTCTGGTCAACCGCGTCGTGCCCGAGGACTACCTCGACCAGGTAACCGCGAAATACGCGCAGACCATCGCCGAAAAATCCCCGCTGACGCTTAAGATCGGCAAGGAGGCCTTCCACGCCCAGGCGGAAATGCCACTCGCCGACGCCTATGCCCATTGCGCGCAGGTGATGGTGGAGAACATGCTCGCGCGTGACGCGGAAGAAGGAATCGGAGCCTTCATCGAGAAGCGCGAGCCCGTGTGGACCGGAGAATGAGCATGGCGAGCGAGACGACACCGGCCGACATGAGCCACCACGAGCGCTACACCGACGCCGAAATCCGCCAGGTGCTGGACGAAACAAAGAGCGTCGCCATGGTTGGTGCGAGCGCCAACCCCGCTCGCCCTTCCTTCCTCGTGCTCAAATACCTTCTGTCGAAGGGGTATCGCGTGTTTCCGGTCAATCCGGGCCTCGCCGGCAAGGAGATCCTCGGCCAGACGGTCCATGCAAGCCTCGCCGACATTCCCGAGCCGGTCGACATGGTCGATATCTTCCGCAATTCGGAGGCCGCCCTTGGCGTGACGAAGGAGGCCCTCGCCCTGACGCCGAAGCCGAAGGTCGTGTGGATGCAGCTCTCGGTTCGCAACGACGAGGCCGCACGCCTTGCGGAAGCGGAGGGCGTCACGGTCATCATGAACCGCTGCCCGAAGATCGAGTATGGACGGCTGTCCGGCGAAATCGGCTGGACCGGCGTCAACTCCCGCACCCTGTCCTCCAAGCGTCCGGCGCTGCGATCCGGCTTCCAGCACCGTGGCCTGCGCAAGGAGTGAATGAAAGGCAGCTTGACAATTGGTATCGCGTTATGATACCAAGTGAGAATAATTCCAGTCGGGACCACTCGGCCTTCTATCGAATTTTCATTCACCGGTTTGTCATGATCAAGGATTTCAGGGATCCGGTTGCCAGAGCCCTCTTTGAGGGGCAGGTACCAAGACGGTTTCCCGCCGACCTTCGGCGGGTAGCCTGCCGCAAGCTGGCCATGCTGGATGCGGCTGTTGATCTGAACGACTTGCGCGCCCCGCCTGGAAACAGGCTGGAAGCGCTGAGAGGGGACCGGTCCGGGCAATATTCGATACGGATCAATGACCAGTACAGGATCTGCTTTGTCTGGAACGACGGAGCGGAAAATGTCGAGATAACCGACTATCACTGAGGTAGGTCTCATGACTGCCGCAATTCACCCCGGAGAAATCCTGCGCGAGGAGTTCCTCGCCGAGCTTGACCTGACACCTTATGCACTCGCCCGGGCACTGGGCGTGCCGCGCACGCGTATCGAAAGGATCGTACGGGAGGAAACACCCGTGACGACGGATACGGCCTTGCGCCTTGGCCGTTACTTCGGCACCAGCGCCGAATTCTGGCTCAACCTCCAGACCCGCCGCGACCTTGACCGGGCACGCAACGAGCTTTCCGGGGAAATCGAGGCCATCCGGCCACGCGAGGTTGCCTGAATCCGGATGGCTCTCCCCTCGTCCCGGCGGGTTTGAAAAATCATTCCTCAGGCGCGGGCGGCCCCCATATGAAACGCGGCGGGATTTCCCCTGTTCGTTTCCGCCAAGCGGCGGAAAACGCAATCTCTTTGCTTTGACGGGGAAAGCGCCTTCGGACACTATGCCGGCCACGTTTCAACGAGGAGGACCTCATGACCGACCGCATCCCCGGTTTTTCGACGCTTGCGATTCACGCTGGCGCCCAGCCCGATCCCTCGACCGGAGCGCGCGTGACGCCGATCTACCAGACGACCTCCTTCGTCTTCGACGACGTCGATCATGCCGCCTCGCTCTTCGGACTGCAGGCCTTTGGAAACATCTACACCCGCATCACCAACCCGACGAACGCCGTGCTTGAGGAGCGCGTCGCCGCGCTTGAGGGCGGCACCGCCGCTCTCGCCGTCGCTTCGGGCCACTCCGCCCAGCTTCTCGCCTTCCACACGCTGATGACCCCGGGCGACAACATCGTCGCGGCCAACAAGCTCTACGGCGGCTCGATCAACCAGCTCAACCACTCGTTCAAGAGCTTCGGCTGGGAAGTGAAGTGGGCGGACGCGGTGGATCCGGCCTCCTTCGAGGCCCAGATCGACGACCGGACCCGCGCCATCTTCATCGAGAGCCTCGCCAATCCCGGCGGCGTGGTGACCGACATCGCCGCGATCTCGAAGATCGCCAGGGCGCACAACATCCCGCTCATCGTCGACAACACGATGGCGACCCCCTACCTCTGCCGTCCGATCGAGCATGGCGCCGACATCGTCGTCCACTCGCTCACCAAGTTCATGGGCGGCCACGGCAACTCCATGGGCGGCGTGATCGTCGACGGCGGAAGCTACGACTGGTCGTCCACCGACCGCTATCCGCTGCTCACCACCCCGCGCCCGGAATACTCCGGCATGGTGCTGCACGAGACCTTCGGCAACTTTGCCTTCGCCATCGCCTGCCGCGTGCTCGGCCTGCGCGATCTTGGCCCGGCACTCGCCCCCTTCAATGCCTTCATGCTGCTGACCGGCATCGAGACGCTGCCGCTTCGCATGCAGCGCCACTGCTACAACGCACTGAAGGTGGCGGAATTCCTCGCCGGGCACGAGAAGGTCGGCTGGGTGTCCTATGCCGGACTGCCGGGCGATCCGAACCACGAGCGCCAGCAGAAGTACATGCCCAAGGGCGCCGGCGCGGTGTTCACCTTCGGCCTCAAGGGCGGCTATGACGCCGGCGTGGCGCTCGTGTCCAACTGCGAGATCCTGTCGCATCTGGCCAACATCGGCGACACGCGCTCGCTGCTGATCCACCCCGCCTCCACCACCCACCGCCAGCTCACGGACGAGCAGAAGACCGCCGCCGGCGCCGGTCCGGACGTGGTGCGCATCTCGGTCGGTCTCGAGGATGCCGAGGACATCATCGCGGATCTGGAGAGCGCCCTCGCCAAGGGCTGACAGCCGCGGTAACGCATTGTCTTCGAAACACGAAAGGCCGGGCGATTGCCCGGCCTTTTGCATTCTTTCAAACACATTCTCTCAAGCGCTCATGCCCGCCGGGGTCGGATCAGGCGCCAGCCTGCCGCCGGAACCGGGCACGGCACCACAGCTCCATCACGACCGCCACGACGACCACCGCGAAGCCCTGGTGCAGGAGAGCCAGCCCGAAGGGAATCTGGCCCACCAGCGTGGCGATGCCGATTGTCATCTGGGCGACGAGTGCCCCGGCGGCGGCAAGCGCGGCCCCACGCAGGTGGCGGGTGTCCGCCCGCCTGGCAATGACCCAGAACACGGCAACCGCCAGCGCCACCACCACATAGGCGGCGATACGGTGCTGGAACTGCACCGTCAGCACGCTCTCGAAATGGTTGAGCCACACAGGCGACATCATCCACAGGCCGGACGGCACCAGCGCGCCATCCATGAGCGGCCAAGTGTTGAACGAATGGCCTGCCTTCAGCCCGGCAACAAGGCCTCCGAGGAAGATCTGGATGAAGACGGCTGCAACGAGCAATGCCGCGAGAAGCGACAGCGGATGCGGGCGCGCGGCGGCATCCCGGCGAACCGGTGCGAAGGCGAGGTAGCGTGCCAGCCCGAAGAGATAGGCGAAGATCAGACATGCCAGCGTCAGATGGGTCGCAAGCCGGTACTGGCTGACGTCGACACGATCGACAAGGCCGGAGGCCACCATCCACCAGCCGATGAATCCCTGCAGGCCGCCGAGCGCCAGCCCCGCGACAAGCCAGGGTTTCAGCCAGGGTTCAACGCGCCCGCGTGCCCAGAACCACACCATGGGCACGAAGAAGGCCACGCCGATGAGGCGGCCGAGCAACCGGTGGCTCCACTCCCACCAGAAGATGACCTTGAACTCCTCAAGCGACATGCCCTTGTTGATGAGCTGGTACTCGGGAATCTGGCGGTACTTCTCCAGTTCCTCCTCCCATTCGGCAACCGAAAGCGGAGGGATCACGCCGTGGATCGGTTTCCACTCGGTGATGGAAAGGCCCGATTCCGTCAGCCGCGTGGCGCCGCCGACGACGACCATGGCGAGAATGAGCAGGCAGATGGCATAGAGCCAGAGCCGGATCGTCTTGCGGTCCCGAGCGATCCTGTCCTCCCCGGAATTCGGGGAAACATGCGTGTCAGCCGTGATATCGCTCATGGTCCGTCCAGGCCCGTCATTGAGAAACAGCGCGCGAACGGCGCAAATCCGTCCGGCTGAAACCGGTTATAGGCAGGCGTGGAGAATGACAAGGGCACACGCCGGGCTTGACGCGCACCGTGCCCGTGACACATGACCTCAGGCATCAACGCGTTTTTGCGTCACGCTCAGGATCCGGACGACGACCATGACCAATCCCGCCCGCAAGTTCATCGGCATGACGGTGCTCGTCATCTTCGTGATCGTCTATGCTTTCGTGGCGATGGTCATCGGCGACATGACGATGCAGACGGCATCATCGGTTATCCGCTTCGCGTATTTCGCCATCGCAGGACTGGCCTGGACGATCCCCGCCGGCGCCATCATCTGGTGGATGGAGCACGGCTTCCGGCTCAGCCGCAGGCCGGATGCGGATTGATCACGTCGCGGACCCGCCGCATCAGGTTGTAGAGCGGAAACGGAGCGCCGGTCAGGAACTGCGACACGACGGCCGCATTCTGGAAGTAGCCGTTCAGTGACACGCGGGGCAGCGCGAAACGGTCCTCCCGACCGGACAGGACGCCCGGACGGGTGGTGACGGCGGCACGAAACCCCATCTCCCGCACCACGTCGTGCGCCTCGATGTTCACCGCCGCCTCGTAGCCATACGGATAGGCGAAGAACCGGGGGCTGACGTCCAATTCCTCCTTCAGGCGCTCAAGGCCGCGACCGATGTCGGCGCGCATCCGCTCCCGCGTGAGGCGGGCCAGCGCGAAATGGTCGTGCGTGTGTGCGCCCACCGTGAAAAGCGGATCGCGGGACAGTTCGCGCAGTTCGTCCCAGGTGAGAATGAGCTCATCCGCGAGCGCCACGAGATCGAGACCGTGACGCTCCGCCAGGCGCCTGAGCTCCAGGCGCTGGGAATCCTCACCCAGCTCACGGGTGAACCAGTGCAGCACATGGCAGAAGACATGCCGTTTCTCGGCGGTCGTTTCGGCCGGGAAGCGCCGCATCCCGGAGCCGACAGGAACCTCGATGGAATCGGCGCTGGCGACAATGCGCGCAAGAGCCTCCCACCAGATCTCCGCCGTGCGGTCCACGAAACCGCTGGTCACGAAGATGGTGAAGGGCACCCCCTGCCTCTTGAGAACGGGCCAGGCGTGGATCAGGTTGTCGCGATACCCGTCGTCGAAGGTGAGAGCGGCGAAACGCCTCCCACCCCCGTCCCGACCCTCGATGCCGCGCGCCACGGCCTCTTCAAGGGAAACGAGCTCAATGCCGGAGGCACGGATCTGATCGATGGTACGGTCGAGAAAATCGGGCGCGACCCGCAGGTGACGATTGGGCGCGAAGGCATCGCACGGCGACATGGGCGCGACACTGTGCAACGTCAGAACAAGCCCGTGTCCGCCCGTCAGCGGCGTCAGCGCACGGCCAAGGCCGCTGCGGTCAAGCAACGCGCAGCCTCCGGCCAGCAATCGGCGGCGCAGATCCATATGCCGTCCCCGGTCCCGTTTTCCCTTGGGACAACCCTATCGACGTTTTCTTTAGAACTCCTTGCTACCAATGAGCGCATCGACACGGTGAACATGGTGCCATGACGAGAGACGTCGGGGGGACTGACATGCAACACGCGACTGCCCGGGCAGACGACCTGCCCGTCATGCGCGCACTCGCGGACCTGCACTCCGAAGACATGGACGTGGAGGCGATGAGGCTGGACGGAATGCTGGAAACCGGAGAGTTCTCCATCCGCACCGAGTCCGATCCCCACCGGGTTGCGGACATCTGGCGCACGCTCCAGGAAAACGCCTTCGGCACGTTGTTCACCAGCTACGAGTGGCTGTCATCCTGGTACGACCACGTTGGACGCGCACGCGGCATCGAGGCGCTGATCGTTGTCGGCGAGGTCGATGGCGAGCCCGCGTTCCTGCTGCCTCTCTCGATCACTCGCAAGGCTCGCGGGCATCTGCGCATCTGCCGGTTTCTCGGCGATTTCCATGGCAACCAGAACAGCGGCCTGTGGCGACGCGACGTTCTCGCCGGCATTCATGTGCGAAGCCTCCGCAAGGTCCTCCTGAAGGTTGCCGCCAGCCACCGCATCGACCTGTTCGATCTCAAGTATGTGCCCGAGACCATCGACGAGCGCGTTCATCCGCTCATCTGTCCGCATGCGATCGCGAGCCTGAACGCCGTGCACGCCTTCCCGCTCGAAGCCGACTTCGACAAGGTCTACAAGGCGCGACGGAGTTCCAGCGCACGCAAGAAGCTGCGCACCAAGGAGCGCAAGCTGGCCGAGACCGGAACGGTGTGCCACCGACGCGCCGAAGATCCGGCGACCGCCCTGCGTTTCCTCGAAACGCTCATAACCCAGCGCGGGTTGCGTCAGGCCTCGAGCGGCATTCCCAACGTCTTCGACGCCCCCGACATGCGCGCGTTCCTGACCGAACAGCTCGTGCGCTCCATGGAAGCCGGCGACAACCGCTGCATGATCTACGGCCTCGAGGTCGATGGCGAGGTCCGCGCCACCTATCTTTGCGGAATGCAGTACGAGCGGTTCCACGCCTACACCAACAGCATCTGCGAGGACGCGGGCGTCTACAGCCCCGGAGACCTGCTGCTGCTTCACGTGATCGCCGACGCCTGCCGGCTCGGCGCCACGAGCTTCGATTTCGGACTGGGGGCCGAGCGCTACAAGACCTCCTGGGCCGATCGCGAGGCGCTGATGGACGTCGCCCTGCCGGTCACGCTGAAGGGCCGCGCCGCCATCTTCGCCATCCGCCGGATTCGCGACCTGCGCCGGACCATCCGCAACACGCCGGCCCTCTGGTCGCTGGTGCGCAAGATGCGTCGCCTGCGCGCCTGAGCCGCAGCAAGGGAACCCGAATGCAAAAAGGCCCGGCACCGGAAGACGGTGTCGGGCCTTGTCATGTTCGCTGGCATGTCACGCGATGAGAGTGCCCAGCCGGATCAGGCCGCCATGTCCGCACAGCCGCGCGTGCCGCCACCCATCTTCTCCACCACGACCGGCGCGCCGGTCTGGTCCTGCAGCATCCGGAGCGCCTCTTCCAGTTCCGGTCCGGCGGGCGAGCCACCACTGGCCACCACCACCTTGTCGGCCATGGCCAGGATCTGGGCGCTGATCAGCGCGTCGTCGATAAGGCCCAGATCGAAGAACACCTGATCGTAGGTGTGATCGATCGCGTCCATGAGAAGCTCGAAGCGGCCGGCCTGGGCAAGATCGTCGTCAATGTTGCGCTTGCCCGACTCGATCACATGCGCCCGCGACGCCGCATCGCGATAGATCACGCCGGCAAAGGACGCCGACCCGTCGAGCAATTCGGCGAAGCCGGGAACGGCCTCCGGGTCCGCAAGGTCCGGGCGCACTTCCAGGAAAAGCGGAAGAACGCCCTCCTCCGCCGCCTCGCGCACGAGGCGGAAGGCAACCCCCTGCGAGGCCTCGTCGCTGTCGACGGACAGCACCGCGACCCGGCGCGGACGGTCCTCACCGGCTTCAGCGGGCATGGCAGACGCGGCCGCGTCATGCGGAGCCGGAGCATCGGCCACCGCCAGATCCATGTGCTCGTCCGCCTGAACCGGCACATCCGCATCGCCCGCCCGCGTGGCGGCGGCGCGGTCGTTGCCCCAGCAAGCGGCGGCACTGGCCATGCCGCCGTATCCCGCCATGGCACCGGCGGAGGCGCGCCACTGGCCCTGGTTGAGGTCGTCATGCGCGTGGCGGGCACTTTCGGCGCCCCCCGTTTCGCGCGGAGCGGACATCGCGGCCACGGTGTCGGGAGCGCCCGCGTCCTCATGCTCGTCATCCAGCGGCACGCTGACGAAGGCACGGCCCGAGAGAAACTGTCCGAGAACCACCACGAGCGCGCCGAGCAGGAAGGTGACGACGGTCAGGATTGCGGTGATCGGTCCGACCTTGGGCGAATAGGGCTCAAGGGGCACGGTCGCCCTCGAGATCACGCGGGCATCGGCGCCCAGCAACGGCGCATTGCGACGCGTGTCGGCCTCCCGGTAACGCGTCATGAGCTGATCGAGCTGGGCCGCCTTGACCTGCGCCTCGCGCTCAAGCTCGCGGAGCCGGATCTGGTCCTCGTTGGACTTGCCGGCACGCGTCTTCAGTTCATCGAGCGTCTCGTTGAGGGAAGCGACCCGCTCCCGCTGGATTCTGGCCTCGTTTTCCAGACCGGAGGCGATCTTGGCCGCTTCCTGCCGCACCTGCCGGTCGATGTCGTCGAGCTGGGAGCGAAGCGCTCGGATCTGCGGATGATTCGGCAGCAGGGTCGTCGAAAGCTCGGCGATGCGCCCGCGCAGCTCCACCTGACGCTCGACCAGCCGCTGGATAAGCTGGGAGTTCAGCACCTCGTTGGCGCTCTCGAGCGAGCCGCCGCTCCTGAGCTGCTCGCGGATGAGCTTGGCTCGTGCCTCCGCCTGCGACTGCGCGGCACGGGCATCGGAAAGCTGCGTGCTGATTTCGCCGAGTTGCTGCTGGTCGAGGGTCTGGTTGTCGGCGCCAAGCAGAAGGCCGGCCTGCGAGCGCCAGGCCTCCACCTTTTCCTGCGCTTCCTTCACCTCGCCCTGCAGACGCTCGATCTGGGTCTCGAGCGCGGTGGCGGCGAGATCGGTCGTCTCGCGCTTCACCGACGACTGGAGGTTCAGGTATTCCTCGACGATGCCGTTGGCCACGCGCGCCGACAGCTCCGCGTCACGCGAGGTGTAGCGAACCGTGATGACGCGCGAACCGTCGACGCGAAAGACGTCGAGGTGCTCGTAGAGGGTCTTGAGCACGCGCTCCTCGAGGGAGGAGCGGCCCGGATCGCGCAACATGCCGAGCGCCACGAACATGTCGGAGACGAGGCTGCCGCCTCCGCCCTGGAACTCGGCCTCGGAGGCGAGATCCAGCCGCTTGGCCACCCGGCGCAGCAGATCGCGGGACATGAGCAGTTCGACCTGGCTCTGGATGCCCTCGTTGTCGAGAAGCGCCCGCTCCTCCTCCACGCCACGCGCATCGCCCGGATAGACGATGTCGGAGGTTTCGATGAGAACCTTCGATTCGGAGCGGTATTTCGCCGGGACGAGCTGAAGCACGACGAAGGCCAGCACCGCGACGGCTATCGTCAGCGGCAGCAACCACCGAAGGGAACGGCGCAGGGCGGCAAGGACCGAAGCCATGTCGATCTCCACCCGCTCTTCCGCCTCGGGGCGGATCAGGCCAGGTGCGCGCGACTCGTTCATGCTCGTGTCTCCAAGAAAGGCTTGAAGATGATGATGGGGCCTTATGGTAAGCGTAGGGTTAACCCTGTTTCCCGGCCCGCACGGTCAATCCCGCGACCGGTGTGATTGCGAAACCCGCCCCCGATTCACCGCACATTAACCACGTCGGCGGAAATACTGGCGCAACGCTTCAGGAGACCGGGATGTTCAGCCGTATCGCAGCCGCCATCTGCCTTTGCCTCGTCGTTGCCGCGTGCAGCGGCTACCGGCAGCCGCCGTCCGCGTTTCACGACGTGCTGACGAAGCCCTACCGTCTCGACTCGAGCGACACCCTGCGTGTCATCGTGTTCGGACAGCGCGACCTCAACAACACCTACACCGTCGATCAGGCCGGCTACATCTCGATGCCGCTGATCGGCAGCGTGCCCGCCCGCGGCATGACCGCCAGGGAGCTGGAAGGCGCGATCACCACCCGCCTCAAGAACGGTTTTCTGCGGGATCCGGACGTTTCCGTCGAGGTCGCGACCTACCGCCCCATCTTCGTCATGGGCGAGGTCGCCAACTCCGGCCAGTACCCCTACGTCGCCGGCATGACCGCCCAGAACGCCATCGCGACCGCCGGCGGCTTCACGCCGCGCGGGCAGCAGTCCTCGGTCGACATCACTCGCCAGATCAACGGCGAGGTCATGTCGGGACGCGTGCCGATCACCGACCCGGTTCGCCCGGGCGACACGATCTACGTGCGCGAGCGCTTCTTCTGAGTCGCGCGTCAAGAGCGAGTTGCTTCAAGCATTAACCTGAAACTCATCGCTCCCTGCTAGTCTCATCTGCGTCCGAACCGGAGAAACAAACCGGCGGGCGCAGTTCGACAGGGAGAGTTCCGATGACTGCCGCGCCCCTGCGCATCGTGCATCTCGTGCGAGCACCGATCGGTGGCATTTTTCGCCATATCGCCGATCTCGCCCTCGCCCAGACCCGGGCCGGCCACCAGGTCGGCGTGATCTGCGATTCCTCCACCGGCGGCCCCTTCGAGGACGAGGCGATCGCGCGGCTCGCGCCCCAGCTCGCCCTTGGCGTGAAGCGCTTTCCCATGCGCCGCCAGGTGACGCCGGCCGACCTCAAGGCTTTGGCCGCACTCTACCGCCACATCTCCGGCCTGAAGCCCGATGTGCTGCACGGGCACGGTGCCAAGGGTGGCGTCTTCGCCCGCACCATCGGCACGATCATGCGCCTGCGCGGCCACAAGGTCACGCGTGTCTACTGCCCGCACGGCGGCAGCCTGCACTACGACGCCGGCCGGATCGAGGGCCGGGTCTATTTCGCGCTGGAAAGGCTGCAGGAGCGCTTCACCGACGCGCTGGTCTTCGTCTCCGACTATGAATATGCCGCCTATGAATCCAAGGTGCGCGCGCCGAAGATCCCCGCGAGGGTGGTCTACAACGGCCTCGCGCCCGAGGAGTTTTCCTCGGTGGCGCCGGATGCCGACGCGGCGGATTTCCTGTTCATCGGAATGCTGCGCGACCTCAAGGGTCCGGACCTGTTCATCCGCGCGCTGCACGAGCTTGAAACCGCCTACGGCCTGAAGGCGAGCGCCAATATCGCCGGCGAAGGCGAGGACCGCCCCCGCTACGAGGCGATGGTGTCGGAATTCGGCCTCGGCGACCGTGTGCGCTTCCTGGGCCCCCGTCCGGCACGCGAGGCGTTTCGCACGTCACACTGTGTTGTCGTGCCCTCGCGCGCCGAGGCAATGCCCTATATCGTGCTGGAAACCGTGGCCGCCCAGGTTCCGCTGATCGCCACGCGCGTTGGCGGCATCCCGGAAATCTTTGGCCGCTTCGCCGACCAACTGGTGACGCCGGGCGTGGTATCCGAACTCGCCGCCTCCATGGCACGGGTGAAGAGCGATCCGCAGGCCGCGCGCCGCCAGGCGGAAAGCCAGCGCGCGTGCCTTTCCGAAACCTTCAATGTCGATCTCATGAACGATCGAATCACGTCGCTGTATCTGGAAACACGCGGTCCGCGCAAACCGGACCGTCTTCCGCGCGCGTATGACCAGGGAGCGCTTGCACCGGCCCGGCTGACCGTCAAGGCCGATGCAAAGGCTGAGGGAGAGTAACCAGCGCCATGACGACGACGCCCCATTCCGCAGGCATTCTCAAGAACGCCCTTGCAGGCGGCTCCTCCGGCTCGACGACCGGCTCCAACACCCGCGAGGACACGCCGGCGGAGCCGACCAACCTGTCGCCGCTCGCGCTCAAGGTCGCGGCCGGTCTGCGCAAGTCCGTGATCGCTCCGGCCGTGGTGAGCGGCACGACGCGACTCGTCGATTTCCTCATCGTCGCCGTGGTCGGGCTGGTCAGCATGCACCTTGGCGGGGTCGACCTGATGTCGGTCACGGCCCTCCTGCCCGTTCTCTCGGCCCTGATTCTCACGGCCGCCTTTTTCCAGGCCGCCGACTGCTACCAGATTCCGGTCATGCGGCAGGTACTCGCCCATGGCGCGCGCATCGCGGTCGCCTGGACGCTCGTCGTTCTCACGCTCTACATGATCAAGAGCGTCGGCAACTTCATGCGCGGAATAGACGAGGCGGTTCTCGTCGTTTGGTACGGTTTCGGCCTCGCGGCATTGCTGGTCGCGCGCGTCGTGACCTCAGGACTTGTGCGCCAGTGGACCCGCGACGGCCGCCTTGAGCGTCGCGCGGTCATCGTAGGTGGTGGCCAGGTGGCCGCCGACCTGATCCACGAAATCGAGAACCAGCCCAACAACGACATCCGCATCTGCGGACTGTTCGACGATCGCAAGAGCGCGCGTTCTCCCGACATCGTGGCGGGATACCCGAAGCTTGGAACCGTTGCCGACCTGGTCGAGTTCGGCCGGATCGCGCGCATCGACATGCTGATCGTGACGATCCCACTGCGTGCGGAAAAGCGGCTGCTGGAGTTCATGAAGAAGCTCTGGGTGCTGCCGGTCGACATTCGCCTGTCGGCGCACACGGACAAGGTGTCCTTCCGCGACCGTGCCTCCTCCTTCATCGGCACGGTGCCCTTCGTCGACGTGGTCGAAAAGCCCATGGCCGACTGGGACGGGATCGCCAAGCGGGGCTTCGACATCTGT
>MDTD01195695.1_pt1 | contig 18247 bp, 16 predicted proteins | sample 811221 | NCBI WGS metagenome assembly MDTD01 (sample SAMN05326646, study PRJNA326480) | marine metagenome | isolation source: seawater | place: Pacific Ocean: South West | collected 2011 | reverse complement strand
TTTTTCAATAAAATTAGGTATTTTAATTTATTGGGTAATACTTTTTTCATTAAATAAGGTTTTAATATATATGTAATTCTTAACAATAAACTAATTTTTTATAATGCGCTTCAAAAAAAAAATTGCTTTTATAATACATGACTTAATTTTATTTGATCATTGGAGACCAATTTTTGAATATTTAGAAAAAAAAGATTTTGAAATTTTAGTTGAAAAAAATTTATATGAAAAGCATTTTGAAAGCATTAAAGATAAAAACTTAAATTTTAAAATTTACTCAACAGACAAAAATTTAGTAGAAAAATATTTGATCTCAATCTCAAACCATTACCATTCAGGAGAAACTTCAAATAGATATAAATATTTTATACTTAAGGCTATATTGAAACTTCTGACCACGTTTAAAATTCATATAAATTATTTTTCAATTTATGAATTAATAAAAAAAAGTTTAAAATTTTTAGATTTATATTTGCCGTTAAAAATAGCCAAGTATAATTATAGATTTTCTTATGGTGCAGAATTAACGGATTGGCAAACAAATAAAAGAAATAAATTTTATGATGGATTTTTTGTTCACGGACCATTTGAGAAAAAAATTTTAGAAACTAAATTTTCTAAAAAAAAGATTTTTCCTCTTGGATATCCAAAATATAATAAATATTTTACCTATCAAGCAAATGATATCTTAAATTTTAAAACTGAATTTAAAATATTTAATGATAAGAAAAATATTCTTTATATGCCAACAGCCTTAAGTTCAAAAACTCATCATGAATATTCTTCATTAAACTTTATAATTAATAACCAAAAAAAAATTTTTTCACCTAATTATAATTTTTTAATCAGACTACATCCCTTGGATGAACAATATTATAAAAAGATTATTCTGAGAGAAAATATATATTTATTTTCTAGGGGAGATTTGGAAATGCAAAAATTATTTTCAGTTGCAGATTATATTCTGTGTGATTTTGGTGGAACTCCTTTTGGATCATGTTACTTGGATAAAAAAATTATATTTATTAACGTTTTAAAAAAAAAATTTTTTAGTAATCATTCAAGAAATCTATTAGGAAAAAATTTTGACAACCTTTTAGATTTTAATGAATTTTCTATTGAAAAATATATTGAGAGTATAAACTGGGAATCGCAAAAGGTAGAAAGAAAAAAAATTAAAGAATTAATGTTTTATGATAGGCATGAAGTTACACCAATGACAATAGCATCAAATTTAAAAAAAATTTTAAATGAAAAATTATTATAAGATTATATTTTTATGTGTGGAATAGCAGGAATTATAGATTTTAATAATAAGAAAATAGAATTTGAGGAGGCTAAAAATTTCTTTAATGCAATAAATCACAGAGGTCCAGACTTCAGTGATTATTTATTTAACGACAGTAAAACAGTTTTCTTAGGTTCTAAAAGATTAAAAATTTTAGATTTGAAGGATCGATCAAATCAACCATTTTATAATAAAACAAATAATCATATTTTAGTTTATAATGGAGAAATTTATAATTATTTAGAACTAAAAAGTGAATTAATTAATCTTGGTCACAAATTTTATACAACTTCAGACACAGAGGTTGTCTTAAAATCTTATGAACAATGGGGAGAAGGATGTCAAAAAAAATTTGATGGCATGTGGTCTTTCGCTATTTTTGATAATAATAAAAATAGCCTTTTTTTATCAAGGGATAGATATGGAGAAAAACCTCTTTACTATAAATTAGTGAATAAAAGAATTTACTTTTCTTCAGAATTAAAATCATTCTTAAAATTAAATAAATTCCGTGAAATTGATCTTAATGAAAAATATTTTTTGAACTTAAGAAATATAGAAAATTCCCCTGAAACTTTAATTAAAAAAGTAACCAACCTTAATGCTTCATGTCAAATAACAATGTCCCAAAAAAAATTTGAAATTAAGAGATGGTGGAACACTAATGATTATCTTCAATATGATTTTAGTTTAAAGAATGAAAAAGAATTAAATGAAATTTTTGAAAATTTATTAATAAACTCTTTAAAGACAAGGATTAGGAGTGATGCTAAAATTTCTTTTTCACTAAGTGGAGGTCTAGATTCTAGTATACTTTATTGTTTAGCTAATAAAAAAAATCAAATTGACAAAGATGTAAAAGGAATTTTTTCCTTCTTTGAAAAAGAAAATAATAATGATTATGATTGTATAAAAGAAATAGAAAAGCAAAATTCAATAATTTTAAATTACATAAATCCAAAAACAATATCTGTTAAAGATCTTGAAGATTGTATATTTTTCAATGAATCAATTGATAATGTTAATTTATTGAATTGGTATCATTATAAATTTCTTAATATTCAAGACGTAAAAGTAAGTATAGAGGGTCACGGTCCAGATGAACTATTGGGTGGATATGATAAATATGAAACCTTGTTTTCGAAAAATTATAATATGAGAGAAAAAAATTACACTCAAATTTTTAATAAAAATTTAATTCATGAATCAAAGACAGTTTTTAATATTTATCTTTTCTTAAGAAAATTTCTCTCTTTATTTTTGAAAAAATATGATAAGAAAATTTCATATAAAAATAAAAAAATTACATATTTTTCAGATTATTCTTTAGATAAAAAAAAAGACGATTATGTCAATAATCAACTTTTTCATGATTTTCATAACTTATCTTTAAGAAATATTTTAAAAAATTTTGATCGAATTTCTATGGCTCATGGTGTCGAGGTAAGGTCTCCATATTTAAATCATAATATAGTTAATTTTTTATTTTCATTATCAAGCAAACATAAAATTGATACTTATGATAAAAAAAAAATTTTAAAAAATACTTTTAAAAAGTATTTACCAGTAAAAATTTATAATAGAAAAAACAAACAAGGATTTCATACTGAATATTCTGAATTTATAAATGATGAAATTTTTGATTATTTCAAAAATATAGTTTATTCGACAAAATTTCAAAAACACCTCATAACAGAAAATATACAATTTGGGAGTCTTGATAAAAAAAATGAATATGAATTTATTAAAAAATATTTTAAAATAATTAGAACATTTATTTTGCTCCAGAAGTTTGAGGCTTACAAACTTGATTAGCTATTAAAATCGATCTTCATTGTGTTTTAAAAAGTAATCACTTATTAAAGAGTTAGTTTTATATATATTGCGATTTTTATACATTAATTCTTTTATCTTTAATTGAAGCTTCGTTGGTTGTAATTTTTTTTGATTTTCAATTACATGCTCAAGTTCCAAAAAGCCATTTATAATCTCATCTGCTGATGCATTAACACAAGAATGTGTTTTTGAGGGAAAACTATCAGATATCTGATCAGAATTATAAATTTTTTCATATAATTCAATTTGTTCTTTAAAAGTTAATTTATTATCATTAAAGTTAACTAGTGCAGGTACTTCCACAACATGATTTTTTGACATCGATGGTATATTAAAGTTGTGCCATGAGTTTATGTAAAGAAATGGTTTATTCATAACTGTTGAAGCATAAAATATGCCAGAAGCATTATAAATTGAAGCATAGCAAATTTTTGTAAGTGCTAAATCATTCTCGAAAGTAGCATCAGATGAATTTGCATAATTTAGGTCAATAAAATCATGGAATTCTTTTGGTAATTTATCTCTTCCTATTAAAATTATAAAAAAATTACTTTTTTTTAAATAATTTAATAATTTGAGATAAGTTGAGAAATCCAATGATTTTCCAGTTGCATTTACAATTTCACTTTTAATGTGCACCAAAATAATTCTTTTATTAAAATTTATTTTTTTTTCTAAATTTTCTGAAACTTTAAAATTCAAATTTTCAAAACCATTTTGATTTTTAAATAAAATTTTTTGATATTTTTTTAACTGATTTGCAAAAAAATAATTTTTTTCTTGATGATAAAACTTATTATGATTGTATTTTTTTTTATGAAAACTTTTTATATTCCATTTTGTTGCACCAACACCTATTTCTAGAACATAAGACTTATTTTTTAACATTAATGGTAATAATAGCATATAGATAAAGTCACTAAATATTATTTTGTAAAAATAATTATTGAGATACTTCTCCACAAATAAGTAGTTATCGAATTTTTGAGATATAAAAATAAACTTCTTTTTTTTTAATTTTTTATTTTTCTCTAATCTTCTTATAAATAAATCAATAGATGGTAATAATTCTCCAGGACCTTTTGGCATTGGTCGAATTATTTTATAATTATTTATGGAAATATAAAAGTCTAAAGGAATGTAGAGAAAAAAGAAATATTTTGAAATATATCCAGCCAATATATTTTGGTAAAAATTACTTGAAAATTTTTTTAAATTTAAAAATGAAATTACGATTTTATAATGTACTATTTTTAAAAAATTTTTCATTATTTTAGTTAAGATTATTTAATTCTAAAAATACCTGATTTTTGTTTTGCCAGTTATTTTTAATTTTATTTTTAAAATCAAAATATAAATCTGATCTTAATATTTTTGCGAATATTGTGTAATCTTTATATTCGTGGAAAATATTAAAATTAATTTTTGAAAATTCAGCAAACATTTGAATACCAGTTCCTTTATATTGAAAGTATTTTTTTGAATTTAGTATAATGCTACCATCATCTATAAAATGTTTAAAATAATTTTTAGAAAATTTAATTTTTTTATCATGAATTAAATTTTTATTTTTTTTTAAAATTTTATAACTTTCTAAATCTGATACAATTACAATTAAATTTTTGTATAATTTTCTTATTTGTTTAATTAATTTGTTTATTTCTGAAATTTTAAGATTTCTATCTTTTTCATTTGCTAAAGACATTCTCACACCAATACATATATAATTTTTAAAAAAATTTTTTTTATAATTTTTATTTTTGAAATTTTCCTTGTTTAATAAAAATTTATTTTTTGAATTTTTATTTAGAAAATTAAAAATTAAAAAACAAAGATTATGGCCATATTGGTATAATGGAATTTTTTTTTTTAGGCTTTTTAGAAACAATATTTTTACTCCTTTTTTGTCACTTTTTAATATTATTTGGTTTAATTTAAATTTTCTGAAAGAGACATTTTTCTCACCTATTAATAATTTTGAAAGTAAAAAAATCTCTAACAATCTTTTATCTAGTGATTTTTTACTTTTTAATATTTTTTTATAATCTTTTCTTATTTTTCCTTTTGTAAAAAAAAAATTAATTTTTATACCTTTGCATTGCAGAGCTCTTGCTAACATAAGACAATCAAAAATTTCACCAAATGCTAAAGGCGAAATTGATGTGTCATAAATTATCCATAGCTCTTTACCTTTATTGTTATAAATTTCATATTTAAGTTCGCTAGATAAGATTTTAAAATTGAATTTTCTGTATATAAATTGGCATATAATTAAAATTCTATGATATATAGTCCAATATATTTTTGCTAAGCCCATAAATTTAAAGTGCATTCATATAAATGAAAAAAATTCTTATTTATTACAACTACTTCTTATCATCATTGTTTTTTAAAAAATATATAACAATATTACTAGTCACATTCTTTTCAGCTTTTTTTCAACTTTTGGGAATAACATCTATTGCTCCTTTAATGCTTATATATTTAAGCCCAGAAAAAATAACTAATAATTCCTATTTTATTAAATATTTTGGAGAATATAATTTTACACAAAATGACATCGTAATCTTATTTTCATCATTTGTAGTAATATTTTTTTCTATAGGAGTAACTTTAAGATTTTTTTCTCAATATTTTCAAAAAATTTTTATTTTTGAGGCTGAAAATTCAGTCAGAAAAAAATTATATATTTCTTTTTTGAATATGGATTTAAAAGATAAAGTTTCTAAAGATAGTCTTTATTTTCAAAATCTATGGGCAACAGATCTTGCAAGATTGATTCAAGGATCAGAAATTTTTTTAGTATTAATAAATGATTTTATTATTTTTTTCTTTTATCTTTTGCTAATAATATTAGCTGATACAAAAATAGTTATTTTCTTATCTTTAATTATATTATTTTTAATTGTAGTTTTTGGAAATACCAAAAAAATTCTTTACAGGAACTCTATAATTGAAAAAAAATTAAATTATGAATATTCGGGGATATCATATAATTTAATTCATGCTTTTAAAGATATTTTGTTTTTAAACTTTGAAAATAAAATTATAGATAAGTTAGAAAATAATTTAAAAAATAAATCTAATATTAAATTAAAAAATATAATTTTAAATTCATCTCCCAAATTGTTAATTGAAATTTTTTTGATTTTAATGTTTGTAATATTTGCAAATTTTTATATTTTTAAAAATGACATAAACAATCAACTACCCACTTTAGTATTAATTTTTTTAGGTTTATGGAGAATTTCACCTTTAGCTTCATCTATTTACAGGAACTTTAGTATAATTAAATCTATGCAGGCGTCCTTAGAAAAATTTATAACCAAGGAGGAAAAACTTTTTAGAAATTTATTTAATGAGCAGTTTATCCTTCAAGATAAAATTAAAAATTTCAAATTCACCAGTAGTATTAAATTTCAAAACGTTAGATTTGATTATAATAAAAGAGACAGATATTTATTTAATTATCAAATCAATAAAAATAAATGGATATTTGTTTCAGGCGCTTCCGGGCAAGGAAAAACTACTTTTTTTAATCTTTTGACAGGACAGTTAACTCCTACAGATGGCATCATCAGTATTGATAATTTGAATATTAAAAAATTTTCATCAAATATTTTTAAATATATTGGATATTTGCACCAACACCCAATACTATTTAATGGTTCAATGGCTTATAACATTGGTCTTAAAAATAAATTTTCAATAAAAGAAAAAAAAGAGTTAAAAAAAATATTTGAAATATGTGATTTGAAAAATATATGTGATGATTTCAATCAAATTTTTTCAAAAGTTATTTTTTTAAATTCACCTAATTTGAGTGGTGGACAAAGACAAAGATTGACATTAGCAAGAGTTCTTTTTCACAAACCTCAAATTTTAATTTTGGATGAAAGTTTTAATGCTTTAGATATTAAAACTGAAATGTTATTATTAAAAAATATTAAAAAAAATTATAAGCATATAACTTTATTTTATGCTTCTCACCGAAAACCCCCTAAATTTTTTAACAAAAAAATAATAATCAAAAAAATATGAGCTATTCGATATTGAGAGTTTACAATATTGTGTACACAAATTTTTTTGAGAAATTCTTAAATAATCTAAATTTAAATAATAAGAATTACTCAGAAATTAGTAAATTATTTTTTAATCAAAAAGTAGCTTACTCAGACTCTTTTTCTAGGGCTATGAATAATTTAAATAATAAGTGTGAAGAAGTAATCTATAATTTTAAATTTTTACAAAATTTATGGGATCCATCTGATACTAAAAAAACAAGTTTGGAAATTTTTTTTAGACAATTAGAAGAATTCAAGCCAGATGTACTATTTTTTCAAGGCGCACCACCATTATCTGCTAAAGAATTACAATATGTAAGAAAAAATTTCCAATTTATAAAAAAAGTGATCGTTCATTGTGGTTTTCAAATTGATTATAACTTTTTAGAAAACATTGATATTTTGATGCTGGCTAGCCCCCATTTATTTGATCTCTATAGAGGTAAAATTAAAAATATTAATTTAGTGTATCATTATTTTGATGAAGATATTCTTAATCATATTAAAAAAAAAAACAAAGAAGATTTTTTGATTTTTTGTGGAAAAACTGGAAACAATCAAAATCAAGATCATCATTCGAGATATCATCTACTTGATAGAATTTGTAAAGATTTTGATATCAAATGTTATTCGCAAGAAATATCAAAAAAAGAAAATAAAAGATTATCAAAATATAATTTAATAAATCTTTTTTTTAAAAAAGTTACACAAAAAGAAATTTTTTTGCACGATAAATATGCTGAGAAAATTTTTAATCCTGTTTTTGGTATTGAGATGTATGAAAAAATTCTAAGTTCATATGCAGTATTGAATTCTCATGTGGATTTGAATAAGATCCCAATCAATTTTTCAGCTAATATGAGGTTATTCGAAACCACTGGTGTTGGAACAGCTATCTTTACGGAAGACTCGAAAAATATAAATGAATTATTTAACAAAAATCAATTAATTGTTTATAAAAACTATGAAGATTTAATTAATAAAATAAAATATTATAAATCTAATTTGGATGAGCTAATTCAAATTGGAAAAAATGGTCAGGATCAAACATTAAAGTTTCATAGTTCCAAAGTAAGAATTAATGAAATAAACCAAATAATAATGAATAATCTATAATGACTAAAATAATAAAAGTAGCACAAATAGGAGTAGGATACTGGGGACCTAATATTTTAAGGAATTTATTAAATAATAAAAAATTTGAATTAAAATTAGTAATAGAAAAATCTAATTCTAGAATTAAATATGTGAAAAAAATTTCAAATAAAATAAAGGTTTCAAGTAATTTTGATGAGATTTTTAAAGACAAATCAATTAAAGCAGTTTTTATAACAACACCGCCTCGGACGCATTTTAAACTAGCATATGAGTGTTTAAAAAAAGGTAAGCATGTTTTTATTGAAAAGCCGATTACTAAATCATTAAAAGAATTAAAAATTTTAAAAAAAATATCTCAAAAAAAAAAACTTTTAGTCATGGCTGGAGATATTTATCTTTACAATGCTGCTATAAATAAAATTAAAAAAATAATTGAAAAAAATTATTTAGGTAATCTACTCTATATATTTTGTCAAAGACTTAACTTTGGTAGAGTAAGAAATGATGTAGATTCAATATGGAGTCTTTCATCGCATGATATTTCAATAATACAGTTTTTAATGAATTATATGATGCCAATAAAGTTTAAAAGTACGAAATATAATATTCTTAAAAGGAAAATGGCTGATACTTCTTTCATTGAGCTTAAATATAAAAATAAAGTAAATGCAAATATTTTAGTTAGTTGGTTGCACCCAGAAAAAGTAAGAAAATTTATAATAATTGGTTCAAAAAAAATGTTAATTTTCGACGATCTTAAACCAACAGAAATTCAAATTATTAATAAAGCTATAATTCCGACAGCCTCAAGTAATAAGAAAATTTATTTTGATTATGATAAAATTAATTTTAGTAACTTTAAATATAGTGTTAAGAAAGATAAAATTTTTAAAATAAAAAATGTAGAACCATTAAAAAAAGAACTTAATCATTTTTATGATTGTTTGAAAAATAGAAAATTAAAAATCAAAACAGGAGTAGATCATTCAGAAAATATTTTAAAGATTTTAGAAAAAATAAGTTAGATTTTTCGCACATAACTTGTGGAATTTCCTAAATAAATACCACTTTTTTAATATCTCTGGTTACTACATTTCCAGCACCCACTTCAGCACCAGAGCAAATTTTTACTCGTGAGAAAGTAGCGTCCGATCCAATCTTTACATTATTTCCAAATTTAATATTTTTAATTCCTATATTTGTAATTTTAATTTCTTTTTTCATAAAAAAATTTAATTTGGTTAACTATTACTTTAGCTAGTTTAAGATCAATATCTTTGTGTAAAGGAATGCTTAACATTTTCTTTGTATTATCCAAGGAAGTTTTGAATTGATTTGGTTTAGGATTATAAATTTTATAAACTTTTTTAAATGGTAATAATAGTGGATAATAAACACCTGATTGAATTCCTTTAGACATCAAATATTTTTTGAGCTTATCTCTTTCTTTTACTTTAATAGTATAAAGATAATATGTATTTAATATTTTTGAGTAAGTTCTTGGAATTTCAATACTTTTTATCTTTGATAACTCATTGTTGTAAAATTTCACTACTCTAATTTTTTTCTTTAATTCCTGATCAACCCATTTTAGTTTTTGAATCAAAATTAAAGCTTGTAAAGTATCGAGCCTAGAATTAATTCCATGATAAATATTGTCTACTCTATTACTAGATCCATGATTTGACAGAAGTTTTACTTTTTCATAAACTTTTTTGTTATTAGTAATTATACAGCCTCCGTCCCCAAAACATCCAAGAGTTTTTGTTGGAAAGAAACTAAAAGCAGACGCATAGCCAAACGTTCCTACATTTTTATTTTTGTATTTTGAAAATGTTGATTGTGCACAATCCTCTATAAGTTTAATTCGATTTTTTCTACAAATTTTTATTATTGATTCCATTTTGCAGGGTAAGCCAAATAAATGAACAATCAACATAGCCTTTGTATTTTTTGTAATTTTAGTTTTAATCTTATTTGGGTCTATATTAAAATCTTCACCCGTATCTACAAAAATTGGTTTTCCACCGGCATTCACAATTGCTTCAGATGTTGAGATCCATGAATGTGAAGTTGTGATGATTTCATCATTTTTTTTTAATTTTAAAGTTTTTAAAATTAAATATAGCGCATCTGTACCAGAATTACATGAATGACAATATTTTGCTTTTATCTTTTTTTTAAATTTTGTCTCAAATAATTTTATTTCATTTCCTTTAACAAAATTTTTTTTTTTAAGTAAAAGTTTAAAAGAATTTACTAGTTCTTTTTCTTTATCTAAATAGTTTAATCCAAAAAGATTAATTTCTTTCATTAAATAATATCTACTTAAGCCTTATCGTTGCTTGTTGACCGGTTGAAAAAGATAAAAATTCAAATTCTTCTTTTTTAAATACTTCGAACAATGCTTTTGCCTCACCCATTTCCCAGCCCATGAAATTATGTAATTCATCAAAAACTATAATTGAACCTGGTACAAGGTAAGGTTTTATTTTATCTAAAATAAATTTTGTTGTTTCATAGGTATCTGTATCAATATGAGTGAATATAACTTTTTTATTTAGATCCTTAATAAAAGGACTTAATGTATGAAAAATATTACCTGTGACTAAATTTACATTTTTATTCAATATTGGAATTTTTTTGCTGTTACTATAAGAACCTTTAGGATCTTTAGTAAATTTTCTGTCTTCTGAAAGACCTTCAAAACTATCGAAAGCATCTAATTTTAAATTATAAAAATTTATTATTTTTGAAATATAATTTGTTGTTTCACCCTTAAAAACTCCAAACTCTAGAAAGGAATATTTGTCATTCAAAAAATCTTTGTTATTGTTAATTTTTTCCAAACTTTTATTAATTGAATAATTTAGATTATTAATTCTCCCTTCAAGAAAAACAGAATTCTTGAAGTACTCCTTAAAAAAATTATAACTTTTTTCCTTTTGTTCATTTTCTAGTTCTAAGGAAAAATCAAATTTATTTTCTCTTCTTATTATATTTTTAAGTTCTTGATTCGAGTTAAAAAAACCTTTACCAAAATGGTATCCAATAGAGTAAAACAATTTTCTTAAAATTTTCATTTTTAATGTGTAATATTATCGTACATGCTTTGTTAATATAAAAAAATTTGAAAATAAATTAAAAAAACTTTTTGTGCAAATTATTCAAAAAAATAACTTTAAACATATTAATTATAATAGTAATATTGATATAATTAAGGGATTAAGTGCCCTATTAGTACTAATTTATCATCTAGATTTAACAATTTTTGGATATGAGATAATCCCAAATGGATATCTTGGAGTAGATATTTTTTTTACAATATCTGGCTTTTTGATAACAGACTTAATTATTAAATATAATTTTAAAAAAAACTTTAGATTTAAAGATTTCTATTTAAGTAGAATTAAAAAATTATTTCCAACTGCACTTTTAGTTTTTTTCTTTATTTCCATAGCTGGATGGTATTTTAATCTTCCCTATGATTATAAATATAACGCAGAGTCTATAATCTCCTTTTTTAAAGGTGACTTTAATAATTTTGTTAGCTCCATAGCTTATGGTGGCACAGCAGTATTATTAAAACCAACTTTACATTTTTGGTCTCTATCTACAGAAATATATTTTTATATATTTTTTTCTATAATTTTTTATTTTTGTTTAAAATTTTTAAAAAAAAAAAAAATCTATAATTTTTTTATTTCTTATTTTTATACTTAACATTATTTTGATTTATAATTTTGAATTTAATTTTAGAGAAAATACTGATACATATTATTTTTCATTTTTTAGGATATATGAATTTTTAGTTGGTTCTTTATTTTGTTTAATTTTTTATAGAAATAATAAAAAAATTAATAGTTTTTATTTTGATTTCTTATTAATTTTAACAATAGTACTCTTTTTAATATTTTATGATAATTTAGAAAATCACCCACATTTTTATGTTCTTCTTCTATTGGGAAGCATATGTTTTCTATTTTATTCAGAAATATTTAACATTATTGAAAATTACCTATTAATTTTTATAGTTAGAATTTTTAAATATATTGGAGTTATTTCTTATTCTTTATATCTATGGCACTATCCAATATTAAGTTTTTCTCGAATAAATAATTACTTTGACTCATTGTTAGGAATTTTTTTTACTATTGTATTTATATTTTTTATTTCAATTGTAACTTTTGAATTTTTTGAAAAAAGGTTCAAAACTATAAAAAATAAATATTTTATAAATTTAACATTACTTTTTTTAATATTATTAGTTGTTATCAACATTTTTATAATTAGAAATGATGGGTATAAAGAAAGATATAACTATATTAATAATATTTATCAAAATTATAACATAGACAACGCTTTTTTGAATAATCAATGGCGAGAATATCAGTCTGATAATAGGAACTACTTTAAAAAAAATGATAAAATAAAAGTTTTAATAATTGGAGATAGCCACTCACAGGATACTTTTAATTTATTTAATTTAAACAAGGATCTTTTTACCGAATATGAATTTGCTCAACAAGATTTTTATGTCTTAAAAAAAGGTGAAAAATTGAAATATTTTGAGTTAGAAAATAAAAATAACTTTAAAAAAAGCGATGTAATAATGGTAAGTTACAAATGGTCCAGTAGGCATGCTGTTATTAATCAAATAGATGAAATGATAAGATTTTTAAAAGAAACTAATAAAAAAATTATTTTTTTATCTAATACAAATGAGTACACGAGAAGAAATCAAAAATTTAGTGATAGTAATTTAACAATAATAGATAAAGAACTAATAAATAAAAAGAAGGTGCAAACTTTGGATTTAGAAAAATTTTTATATGATCATAGATTAGTACATGCTAACTCAAAAATAAATATGAAGATAAAAGAGATTGCTGAAAAAAATAATATTCAATTTTTAAATAAAGAGGATTATTTATGTGATGTTAAAAAAAACAGATGTGAATTTGTAACTCCCGATCAGTATAAAATATATTGGGATTACGGTCATTATACGTTAGAGGGCGCCAAATATTTTGGCGAGAAAATATTTTTAATGAAATGGTTGAAAATTAATTAAAATAAAGAATGAAATATAAAAAAGAGATAGATGGTCTAAGAGCAATAGCTGTCCTATCCGTTGTTATATATCACTTAGATATATATATTTATGGTCATAAACTCTTAAGAGGTGGGTTCCTAGGGGTAGATATTTTTTTTGTAATTTCTGGTTATTTAATTTCAAGCATTTTAATAAAAAATGATATTAATAGTAATTTTTCTATTACTAATTTTTATTTAAGAAGAAGCAGAAGAATTTTGCCCGCATTCTTCTTTATGACATTTGTTATATTAATCTCATCTATAATTATAGTTTCACAGTCAGATTTGAAAGAAATTATAAATTCAAAAATAAGTAGTATTTTTTTTGTATCTAATTTTTTTTTTTACTTTTCTAGTTTGGATTATGGAGGTTTAGATAGTTTATTAAAACCTTTTCTACACACTTGGACCTTGTCGGTAGAAGAACAATTTTATCTTTTTTTCCCGTTTTTTTTTATTTTTTTTAGTCAAAAAAAAAGAAATATATATATTTATTTAATTTTCCTTTTTTCGTTTTGTTTTTCAAACTTCGCATTCAGATATTTTCCTAATTTAAATTTTTATTTAATTTTTAGTAGAGCTTGGGAATTATTTTTTGGATATATTATTTTAATAAACCAAAATAAAATTTATGCTTTTTTTTCAAAAAAAAGATCTAAACAAATTATTTCTTTTATTTCATTAATCTCAATTTTATTCTCTTTAATTTTTTTTTATGAGGAAAAACTTCATCCATCAATTTTTACACTCTTTATAATTTTATCTACAGGTTTGTTAATTATTTTTTCTATGGAAAATAAAATTATAAGCTTCATTCTTTCAAATAAATTAATAGTATTTATTGGATTAATATCTTACTCATTGTATCTTTGGCATTATCCCATTTTAGCTTTATTTAGGTATAAGCTAATTGAATTTACTAGTTATCATAAAATGATAGCTTTGGTTTTGATATTTTTAATTTCTATTTTCAGTTATTATTTTATCGAAAAAAAATATAGAAATAAAACTGTAACATTTAAAAAGTTAGCATCATTTATTTTTTCTATATTACTAATTAATACAATTATAATTTATATATTTTTTAATTTTTATAACAAAACATTCTTTAATCAAAAAATAATTTTAGATAATAATTATTTACTAAGCCTAAGAAAATCTAATTATAAAAGAGGGTGGGATTATTTTGATCAATACAGAAGTGATAAAAAAAATAATATTATGGTGTTAGGTGATAGTCATAGATTTGATTTTCATCAGATTTTGAATGCTTCCAATTTTACAGATCAATATAATATATTTCAATGCACAATAAGGCTAGTTTATTTTGAAACTGATAAAACAAAATATGAATATAGGTTAGCTAAAGAAAAAGGTTGGATTAGACAAACTCAAAATTGTATTGAAAAAATTAAAATTAAAAAATATGAAAAGATAATTATTACTTATTCTTTTACAGAAAAACATTATGATTATTTAAATTCATTCCTAAAATATTTAAAGACAATTGGATATAATAACGAAATTATTCTTACTTCTAGATTTTTATCTTTTAAATTCGAGGAGAAAGGAAAAACTTATCTAGATCGATTAATAACTAAAAAAAATATGAAATTCGATAAAAAAAGAGATGAAAGAAAAATGTATGAGAAAATAAGCCTCAGTGATTTTAAAATTAACAAAAAATTAAAAGATTTAGCTAATTTATATAAAATTCAATTTATTGACAAAACGCAACTCCAATGTGATTTTGACAAAGAAAATTGCTATATAATTACAGATCTAAATGAAAAAATTTATGTCGATGAAAGTCCTCATTTAACTTTGGAAGGTGCAAAATTTTTTAGTAAAAATATTTCAAATATCCTAATTTTAGAATAAAAAAGATTGTATATGATGAAATTCTTTTATCATTTATATGGAATTATATTAATAATTATATTTCATATTTTTTTTTTGTTTTCTAATTTTTTAAAAAAGAAAACCAATTTTAAACATAAGAATTATCTTTCACTGAAAGAAATAAAATCAGACAAAATAGTTATATTTGGAAGTTCAAAATCATTATTGAGGATAACCCAACAAGAAAAACAAATTTTAAAAACTTTGCCAAAAGTTTTTATGAATAAAAATTTAATTTATTGGAAAAAAATTAATTTATGGCCAGAGTTTTATTTTCTATTAGATACTCCAATTAAAAGTAAGCCCGTCAAAAATATTTTTTTTGAAACACTAAGAGTTTTGAACGATACTAATAAACTTTTACCAATATTACTTCTAGAGGAATTTTATAGATCCTATACACCAAAAAATATAAATAAATTCTTTTTCAAATTTAATAAATCAAAAAATTTAAAATGGGCAACTAATGATAAACAGATTCTTTTCGGCTCACATGGATCTATTACTTCACTACTTAACATTATATCTATTTTTAAAAGATTTAAATATATAATATTAGTTGGAGTGGAATTTAATCAAGAAGGATATTTTTTTTCTAAAAAACAAAAAAATTATTTTAAATTCATAGATAAAAAAATTTCTAAATTAGAAAAAAAAAAAAAAATTCATTCAAATTTAATTAAAGTTAATAACGTTGATGTATTGAGTTATTGGCCAATAATTAATTCAAATTTAAATAAAAAAAACATTAAATTATATTGTGCATCAAAAAATAGCGAACTAGTAAAAAGGAAGCTTGTAAGGTATATGTCAATTAAGAGTTTTAAAAAATTATAAAAAATGGGAATTTCAACAAGCGCTGCAGAGTTAGTTTTCAAATTATCCAAAAAAATAAATTTTAAAGGAAATCTCTTGCAAATAGGAAATCAAGATATTTTGTTTAATAAAAGAAAATTATTTTATTTATTAAATAAATATAATTTGAATAAAAAAAAATTTCATTTTGATAACAAAATTAGCAGCAAGGCTTTTTTTAAAATTTTTGAATTTAAAGCAGTTAAAAGTTTAGATGTAAATCAATATGAAAATGCAGACATAATAGAAGATTTAAATTACCCATTAAAAGAAAAATTTAAAAAAAAATTTGATTTCATTTATGATGGCGGCTCTTTAGAACATGTATTTAATATTGCTCAAGGTTTAAAAAATCTAACATATTTAGTTAAAAAAAATGGATACATAATGCACCTTTTACCTGTAAACAATTATATTGATCATGGTTTTTACTCCTTTAGTCCAACACTTTTAAAAGACTATTACATACAAAACAATTTTAAGATAATTGATTTTTTTTTGATCAAACAAAATTATAATCTTAAAGAAAATCATACTTGGTATGTATACGAATATAATGAAGATCAAATTAAAGATTATGATAAGTGGAATTGGAAAAATAATAGGATGCTTGTTTGGGTAGTAGTTAAAAAAAATAAAAATTCAAAAAAAATTATTTATCCAACACAATCAAAATACTTAAAATTACATAGAAAAAAAATAAATAAAAAAAATGTTAATTCTAAAGTTAATTTAAAAACTAAAATAAAGATGAAATTTCCCATTACTTATGATGTTTTAAAGGTAACTAAATATATGTTATCAAAATCTATTAGATCAAAAAATAAATCAAAAGTAAGCTCAAAACCTAATTTGTTGTTTAAATGTTAGGTTTAAAAAAGATATTTTAATTAATATTTTATGATAAGTATGAAACTTTAAATCTTAAAAAAAATGCAAAACAAGTTTGAAAAAGACGGTATTTTAATAATTAAAAATGGATTAACTAAAAAGGATTTAGTTGATTTAAAAAAAATTGTAAATAAATCAAAAAATTATAGCCATGAATTATTTATTAAAAATTTGAAAAAAAATAAAAAAAAATTATATGATTTTGTTTTGCCATTTCATGAAGAAATTCTTCATAAAAATTTATATGCAAAAATATTAAAAAATCCTAAAGTTCTTAATAAACTAATATCTCTTTTGGGCCCAGATCTTGCTCATCATGAGGATCCGTCTATAACAGTTAACATTTCTAATTTAGATAATAATAAAAAAAATTATTTATATAAAAAATGGCATCAAGAATTATGGTCTGGGGCAAGCACTTCAACCATTGCATTTTGGACGCCAATATTCCAGCCAAAAAATTATTCTGGTCAAATAGCGTATGTACCTGGGTCCCATTTATGGGGACATATTCCACATAAAAATAGAGAACCATTATTTTTACCAAGTAAGCTTAAAGTGGTCAAAACAAAAATTAATGAAGGAGATGTAATTTTATTTCATTCACTCCTATTACACAGTTCTATTCCAATTAATTCTAAAAAGTTTGATGCAAGGTTAGCTTTAATAACACATGTAAGAAATTTTAAGCTTCAAAATTATTCTTATGATTTAAATAAATCTTGGAGAATTTTTAGTTTGTCTGACCTATCTAAAATTGAGAAAAAATTAGGAAACCATTATTTGTCCCCATTTAGGTTATTTGATAATTAATCAATAAATTTATTTTTTTTTAAAAAATAATTTGATAATCCTCTCAATATAGAAAAATTAGAATGTTTTAGTTTTATACTATTCTGATCAAAATATCTTTGTATATTAATCTCATTTTCAACATTTTGTTTGTTTAAAAGTTCTTTAGATGCCTCTAAAATTTCATTACTAGAATTATTTAAAAATTCAATATTATTTAATTTTAAAATTTTAGTATCCCAAACACATTCTAATTTTTCACTATAAATATTTTTCAAGTTTAGTTGAACACCATTTTTCAAATACTTTTTTGTTATAACTACAAAATCTTTTGAATACAGTAAGTGATTAAAAATTACTAGGTCAGTAATTATCATTTTTTTTTCAAGAAAGTTTGCTAAAAAAAAAGGACCACTTATTTGAC
>MDTD01094807.1_pt1 | contig 18248 bp, 18 predicted proteins | sample 811221 | NCBI WGS metagenome assembly MDTD01 (sample SAMN05326646, study PRJNA326480) | marine metagenome | isolation source: seawater | place: Pacific Ocean: South West | collected 2011 | reverse complement strand
TATTGATAGGAAAACTGCAAAACTGGCAACTCTTTCTGCGCTTTATGGCGTCTCTTCTAAGCGGCTCGACTCTTTCTTGGGCCCGGGAAAAAACGCAAAACATATCATTAGAAGTGTCCGCCGCTATTTTGGTTTAGAGCGATTAGAGGCAGAGCTAAAAAACAAGATGATATCGAATGGTCATATTGAGAATGCGCTCGGACGCCCACTGTTCCCAGGCACTACAAGCGCACATGTACTGGTAAGCCACTACATCCAGTCTACTGCTGTTGATATTGCGCTTTGTGGGTTTGCTGACTTCATCGAATCGTGTGAAGTGCATGGGCTGACAGTTGATCCCCTATACGTAATTCATGACGCAATCCTAATCGACGTACACGAAGCGCAGTATAATAAGCTACAAAAGATAGCTGACCAAGGAATCACAAACAAGTTAGGACACTTTCCTGTCGGGGTCAGTGGTATTTCTAGATCATAGAGGTTATATTTAGAGACATGGGAATTTTAGACGAGCTTTACATTAGGAAGAAGATTCGCAAAATCCTTCAAGAGGGTGAAGGCGAAAAAGAGAAAGAAAAGACTTCTGGGACAGGACCGAAGAAGATCGGTGTCACAGTTGCTGACTTAACTGCGAGAGATGGTGTGTACTACATGGTGCACACCCTAAACGGCGCTGTAAATGCAGGCAACATCGACTTAGGCGATTGGAATGTCGATGTTGAAAAGGGAGGTCCCGGGGTACTAATAGTACTAAAACCGTCAGGCTCAGGACAGGTTAAGCGCGGTGCGGTTGGCCGAGGAGGTGTCTCACAGGCTGTCAAAGAAGCCGGAGCACTTGCTAATGAGAACCCAGCTGAGTTGATGAAAAGATTAGGAAATCCTGCTGCTGCTGGTGATACAGTTCCGGAAAAGGTGTTAAACTTAGTACGTAACTCAATTTATGGCAACAAAACCATGGTGAAAGCTTATGGTGGTGCCAGCATGTTAAACTAGCGGGAAGTATATGAGCATCGAAAATATTGAAGCGAACTGGAAAGCTTACGAAAAGTTCTGTCGACGTCTAAGTGACGACAACCTAAACAGACTCCTTGATGACCTGGGCGAGCGAATCGTAATGTGCCCAGCAACTCCTCGGACCGACCAATATAATTGTGAGCCGGGTGGATTAGTCAAGCACTCGCTGGATACCACAATCATGATGAGGACACTTAATAAGTCACTGGACTTTGACCTTCCCATCGCATCAGTACTTAAGGTAGGCCTTCTGCACGATCTTGGAAAAGTTGGTGACCTGGAAAACGATTACTTTGTAGAGCAGGATTCTGACTGGCACAGAGAAAAGCTGGGCCAACATTACAAGTACAACGAAGATTTGCAGAAGATGTCTACTTCACATCGCACGCTATATCTTCTACAGCACTATGGCGTTAAGTTGACCACAGATGAGTGGCTGGCAATTCAGCTAGCTCAAGGGTCTCACTTCGAAGAGAACAGATTCTACGTGGGCGACGAGCCTTCTCTGGCACTGCTTTTGCAGCTCGCAAAGAGGGCAACTATTCATAAGACAAGAGCGACTGTGTAACATAGTTATACAGTGCTATGAAGCTTCTTAGAGAATACATAAGACACTTGCTCGAATCATACGAAGGCGATTCTGATAAAGAAGAAAAAGACGATGATCTTCTTTTAGAGCCTGACTTTACGCCTGAGCGCGGAGAGGAAGAATCGAAAGAAGAGGTTTCTGCTGTAGGCGCTGGAGGCGGTGCAATGTCGCCCTCTGGTAATATGGTAGGCCATACTGGGGGAAGCCCTAAAAAGTACGGCAAGAACCGATTCGGCAAGCGAAACTATGCAAACTACAAGAAAAAGAAATAGCACTATAAATTGAACATTTGACGACTAGACACTAAACTTATATTGCTGATCTTACATTAGAGAAGCAAACTGACCATTGAACATTAAGGAGTTAAAAAATGGCCATTGACTTTGATGCAATCCGTCGAAAGTTGAACAAACTTTCAGGCACTAATTCTCGACAGAACACCATGTGGCGCCCGCAGGAGGGCGAAGAAACCACCATCCGGCTTCTGTCCTTTCCCGACAATGATGGACAACCGTTCAAGGAGCGGTGGTTCTACTACAACATTGGAAACAATCCGGGTCTTTTGGCGCCGAATCAGTTCGGCAAGCCAGACCCAGTACAAGAGCTTATTACCAAGCTCCGCGAAGAGGGCTCAAAGGAGTCCTACGAGCTCGCCAAGAAGCTTTACCCGAAGATGCGCAGCTACGCACCGGTAATTGTTCGAGGCGAAGAAGACAAGGGTGTACGCCTCTGGTCTTTCGGCAAGACGGTGTACCAGTCACTTCTGAACATCATGCTCGACGAAGACTACGGTGACATTACTGACCCTGAAGACGGGCGTGATGTTAAGGTTATCTGTACCAAGGCACCTGGTCGCATGTGGGCAACTACTGAGGTTCGTCCACGAGGAAAGAGCTCCCCTCTTTCATCAAACTCGGATACTGCACAGCAGTGGCTTTCAAATCTCCCAGACCTGGATGAGATGTACACCTGCAAGACGTACGATGAGCTTGAAAAGATTGTAAATGACTGGCTCAACGGCGATGAGTCGTCTGAGGGTACTACTCGTGGCAGCTTCGACAGCACGCCTAAGGCCTCAACCAGTGACTCTTCGAACGACACATCTTCTGAGGGTGGCAAGTACAAGTCACTTGATGAAGCTTTCGCCGATCTAGAAGACGTTTAGAGACTTTAAGGGGGAGCTTCGGCTCCCCCTTTTCTACACTTGAGCTGTATTTACAGGAGAAACAATGGCGTCCAAGAAGAACGACCCACAAGATTTTACTGCCAATCTAATCAAATCATTGAACAAAGAAGCAGGTAGTCAAGTAGCCTATAACTTGGCATATGACGAATCACCCACGCACGTAAAGCGCTGGATAAGCACAGGCTCCAAGCAGCTGGACTATATTATCGCAAACAAACCTAATGGCGGACTGCCAGAAGGGCGAATTGTAGAGATTTTTGGTCCTCCCTCTATTGGTAAGTCACACATTGCTATTCAAATTGCAAGGTCAACACAGCAGATGGGTGGTATTGTTGTTTATATTGATACCGAAAATGCGACTTCTGTCGAAAATTTAGGGCTGCTGGGTGTTGATATTAGCAAGCGATTTGTCTACGTTGACACGCACTGCACAGAAGAAGTCTTGGCAATTTCAGAAAACACTATTATGAAAGCCAAGGCAATGGACAAGGATGTTCCGATTACTATTATCTGGGACTCCGTCGCTGCTTCGTCCCCAAAGGCTGAGCTCATTGGTGACTATGACAAAGATAGCATCGGGTTGCAAGCACGTGCAATTTCTAAGGGAATGCGCAAGATCACAGGCATAATTGCTAATCAAAACGTTTTAATGATCTGTCTAAATCAGATCAGGACTAAAATTGGAGTTATGTATGGAGATCCTACTACTACACCCGGCGGTAAGGCAATCCCTTTTCATTCATCTGTACGAATCAAACTGGGAGCAGGTCAACCCATCACCAACAAGGACAAAGAAGTCATTGGGATTAATGTCTCTGCTAAGACGATTAAAAACAAGGTCGCACCGCCCTTTAGAACAGTAAACTTTGAGATTCACTTTGGAAAGGGAATCAAAGAGCATGAGCAAATTTTTGACCTGCTAAGAAAGCACGGTGCCGAGTCATCTGGCGGAAAGACGCTAGAGATTTCAGGTACTGGGTCTTGGAAGTCGTTTACAGTTATTGATGAAAAGACTGGCGAGTTGCTGATTGAGAAGAAGTTTTATAAAGCAGACTTCGGTGAGGTGATGAGAAATCCAGAATTCTCACCCTACATTGACACTCTATTGGAAGCGGCGTTGGTAAGAAAGCTAGCTGACGAGCCTGAGATCGATGCTGAATCTTATGAGGAAATTCGTGCTGTTTCCATGGAAATGGCTGATGAAATTTTAGACCCGGAGGCGTAGGTGACCACCCGACCGGTGCTCCTAATTGACGGTCTTAATGTCTTCACAAGACATTTTGTTGTCAATCCCACCATGAGTGATCACGGTCACCATGTGGGCGGCTTTGTGGGTTTTCTAAAAGCAGTTAGACTTTTATGTGAAAAAATAGGGCCCACACAAGTTGTGGTTGCGTGGGAGGGCGGAGGTTCTGCAAGGCGTAGAGCAATCTACCCAGAATATAAACAGGGCCGCCGCCCCCAGAAGTTAAACAGATTCTACTCAGAAATACCGGACACATATCGCAATAGAGACAATCAGGTCTCTTTGATAATAGAGGCGCTACGCCATGTCCCTGTGACGCAAGTCTATGTTTCAGACTGTGAAGCTGACGACGTAATTGGTTATCTGGTAAAACATAAGTTTGCTGATCAGAAATGTGTGATTGCGTCGTCAGACAAGGACTTGTATCAGTTACTGACAACAAATGTGATACAGTGGTCGCCTGGCCAAAAAGCCTTTATTACAGCCCGTCATGTGAAAGAAAAATTTGGTGTACATCACACAAATTTCTGCACTGCAAGATGCTTTACAGGAGACTCTTCAGACGGTATTCCTGGTATTGCTCGAGCCGGCTTCAAGTCTCTATCGAAAAGAATTCCAATTTTAAGAGAAGAGAAGGATGTTTCTGTTGACGACGTCGTTAATTATGCCGGGCAAGAACTTAAAAATAAGAACATTCTCCTCTATAATAATATTGTTGAGGGCGCAGAAGTAGCGCGAAGAAACTGGAAAATAATGTATTTAGGGACGTCAAACTTGGCCGCGGATCAAATTGAAAAAATTAACTACGCAGTCGATACTTTTGAGCCCCAGAGGAATAAAATAGAACTTATGAGAATGATGATGAGAGAAGGAATACAGAACTTCGACGTCGATTCATTCTTTATGACAGCAAACATCATAGGACAGGATACATGAGCGAGACCCTAATAAGAAAAAATGAAAATCCTTACTTTAGTCGCTATGGCAAGCAGTTTCAGGAAGGCATTTTTCAAGGACTTTTGACTGATCACGTGTGGGCAGCACAGATGATTGAGGTGATGGAGTCTGACTATTTCGATATCAAGTACTTGTCTTACTTGGCTGACAAATATTTTAACTACTATAAGAAGTACAAGACGTTTCCGACTCTAGGTCTACTTGTAACAATCATCAAAGACGATTTGTCACAAGGAAATGATACAATTCTTAGAGACCAAATTGTAGACTTTTTGCACAGAGTAAAGTCCAACCCAAACCCAGGTGACCAAAAGTACGTAAAAGACAAGAGTCTAGACTTTTGCAAGCGTCAGGCGTTTAAGGATGCGCTTGAGCAAGCAGTCGAATTAATCTCAGGCGATAAGTTTGAAAGTGTCGTCGGATTGATGAAAGAAGCTGTTGCTGTCGGGATGCCCAACTCAGTAGGCCACGACTTTTTTGAAGATGCCGAGGCAAGATTCGTAAAGCATCGTCGATCTGTTTGCCCAACCGGCTTGGCCAGACTAGACAAGAAAGATATTTTTCAAGGTGGTCTCGGTCGAGGCGAAATTGGTGTAGTTACAGCAAATACTGGTGTGGGCAAGTCTCACTTCTTGGTTGCGCTTGGAGCTAATGCCATGAGGCTGGGAAAAAATGTGCTTCACTACACGTTTGAGCTTTCAGAGACAAATGTTGGCATTCGATACGATTCGAATCTGTGCGAAATGGCCAGCAATGAAGTGCAGGATAACAAAAAGAAAGTCATGGAGCGCTATAGGGATAGTGACCTTGGCAGGCTTATAATTAAAGAATTCCCGACAGGATCAGCTTCTGTGATTACTCTTAGAAATCACATCGAAAAGCTGTCAATGAAAGGTTTCAAGCCCGGTGTTATTATGGTAGACTATGCTGATGTAATGAGATCAACACGTCAGTATGATTCTATGCGACACGAACTTAAATTAATTTATGAAGAACTAAGAAATCTTGCTATGGAGCTAAATGTTCCAGTTTGGACTGCAAGTCAAGCAAATAGAGACTCTGCAAAGTCAGACGTCGTCGGTCTAGAAAATATGTCTGAAGCCTATGGAAAAGCCATGGTAGCAGACGTTGTAATATCTTTGTCCAGAAAGCCGATGGAAAAGTCATCGAATACAGGACGACTTTTTATTGCTAAGAATCGTGCCGGTCGTGACGGATTGCTATTTCCTATTCACATTGACACATCGCAGTCTAAGATTGAAATACTGGATGAAAAGCAGTTAACCTTAAACGAAGTAGCTCAGCAAGATCAAACCGACATGAAAAAACTTCTCAAGCAGAAGTGGAAAGAGATAAGCAGTGATAGAGAATAGAGGAGACTAGGACAAAAATGAGCAAAAGCAGTAACGATTTTTCAGAAGCATTTGAGAAAAGCTTATCTTACTTTGATGGAGACGAGCTAGCTGCAAATGTGTTTTTGACCAAATACGCGCTGACTACTAAAGAAGGCGAAATCTTGGAGGCGACTCCTGATGATATGCATAGGCGCCTGGCAAGGGAGTTCTCTCGAATTGAAAGTAGGTACGAAAACCCGATGTCAGAAGACGAGATCTACGAACTGTTTAAGAACTTCAAGTATGTAGTTCCTCAAGGTTCGCCAATGTCAGGAATCGGCAATCCATACCAGATTCAGTCAATATCAAACTGTTTCGTTATTGAGTCTCCTCATGATTCTTACGGCGGCATATGCAAAACTGACCAGGAGCTTGTTCAGATTGCGAAACGCCGCGGAGGTGTGGGATTCGATATTTCAACAATACGCCCCAAGGGGCTTTCAACAGGAAATTGTGCGAGGACAACAGATGGTATTGAAGTATTCATGGACAGGTTTTCAAATTCTTGCCGCGAGGTGGCTCAGGGCGGACGTCGGGGAGCTCTTATGCTTACTGTGTCTGTTCATCACCCACAAGTTAGGGATTTTGTAAAAATTAAGCGAGAGCTCACGCGTGTTACAGGGGCAAATATTTCTATTCGGCTGTCTGATGAGTTCTTAACCGCAGTTAAAGAGGACAAGGACTTCGAACTAAGATTCCCAGTCGATTCCAACAAGCCGATAGTTTCTGAAATGACAAATGCTAAGTCGTTATGGGATGACATTATTGAGTCGGCTCATGCGTGTGCAGAGCCTGGATTGTTATTTTGGGACACGGCTAAGCGTTTGACGCCCTCAGACATCTATGAAGATGAAGGGTTTGGGTCGATGTCGACAAACCCGTGCGGAGAAATTATTCTATCTCCTTATGATAGCTGTCGACTTATGCTGGTCAACTTGACAAGCTTTGTACAAGATGCCTATTCAGAAAACGCTTCGTTTGACTTTGACAAATTAGCAGAAGTTTCCCAGAAGGCCCAGCGATTAATGGATGACATGATCGATCTTGAGGTGGAACAGATAGAGAAAATTCTGCAAAAGATCGACAGTGACCCAGAGCCAGACTCTGTCAAAGCAATAGAAAAAGACATGTGGTTGTCAATTGAAAACATGGCACGACTCGGCCGAAGGACAGGTTTAGGTGTTACCGGAGTCGGAGACGCTGTTGCTGCTGTAGGATTTCGATACGGAAGTCAAGAGTCAATTGATTTTATTGAAAAGCTCTATAAAACGCTGACAGTGAATGCCTATCGATCTTCGTGCAATCTAGCAAAAGAGAGGGGATCGTTTCCTGCTTACAGTTTTGAAAAAGAAGAGGGTCATGAATACATCGAGAGAATACTCGCTGAAGACGAAGATCTTCGAAGGATGATGAAAAAGTACGGAAGGCGTAATATCGCTCTAACAACTACTGCTCCTGCTGGAAGTGTCTCGGTGCTAACCCAGACGACTTCAGGTATTGAGCCTGCGTTTATGCTTTCGTATACAAGAAGAAAAAAGTTAACAGAGAACGATGTGGACGGCAGAGTAGACTTCGTCGATGACTCTGGCGATCGCTGGCAAGAATACCCGGTATATCACCACGGATTTAAGCAGTGGATGGATACATCGGGTGAAACAGAAGTTGAAATGTCGCCCTACTGGAAGGCGACTGCAAATGACATTGATTGGGTCGCGAAGGTCAAGATGCAAGCGGCAGCTCAAAAGTGGGTTTGTCATGCAATTTCAAACACTACTAATCTTCCTGCTGATATCGACGTAGAAACTGTCAAGAGCGTATACATGACAGGATGGGAGATGGGCTGCAAAGGTGTCACAGTTTATCGAGATGGCAGTAGAGCAGGTGTTTTAGTTTCTACAACAGATGAGGAAGACGCCGACGGATTTAAGACACACTCAGCACCACCTCGACCCGATGAGCTTGAGTGCTCAATTCATCATGCAACAATTAAGGGTGAGGCGTGGACAATTCTTGTAGGACTTATGGATGGTAGACCTTATGAAGTCATGGGAGGACTCCAGAAGTACATAGAGATACCCAGGAAGTACAAGAAGGGTACAATTATTAAGCACCCATACAAAACTAAGAACTCCAGATATGACCTCGTAATCGGCAAAAACGGTGACTCATTTGTAATCAAGGACCTTGTGTCTGTATTTGACAATCCTAACCACGCAGGCTTTACGAGAACAATTTCTCTAGCTCTTCGTCATGGCGCGCCAATTCATTATGTTGTTGAGCAATTGCAAAAAGACGTCGAGATGGATATGTTTTCCTTCTCTAAGGTAATCGCAAGGGTTCTTAAGACTTACATCAAGGACGGAACAGTTCCTGGAAAATCTGTCTGTGACAATTGTGGTGCAGAAGATACTCTAAAATATCAAGAAGGTTGCGTAGCATGTACTGCATGCGGCCATAGCAAGTGTAGTTGAGGTTAATATGAAGTGGACGACAGAGATATCACCCCTGTTAAAAGAATACGAGCTTAGAAAGACACCTATCATCGCGACAGTCAATAAGTTCGACGAAAAGTCAGCAAAAGAGTTCCAGCAGCAGATTGCTCAAGCTCATAACACAGGGCAAAAGGTAATACCTGTTGTAATTGATTCTTACGGCGGGCAGGTTTATAGCCTCATGTCAATGATTAGTGCAATAAAGCATTCTGAGCTTCCAATTGCGACAATCGTTGAGGGCAAGGCAATGTCATGCGGCGCTGTACTTTTCTCATTTGGTGAAGAAGGCATGCGGTTCATGGACCCTAATGCGACAGTTATGATTCATGATGTTTCTTCCATGGATTTCGGCAAGGTCGAAGAGCTCAAGGCAGGTGCTAAAGAAGCTGATCGACTTAACACGATCATCTACACGATGATGGCAAGAAACTGCGGCAAGAAAGATGACTACTTTATGAAAATCGTCGACAAGAAGAAGCACGCTGACTGGTTTTTGGACGCAGAAGAGGCTAAAAAGCACGGAATGGCTAATCAACTTCGTGTGCCAAAATTACACATAAGCGTGGGAGTAGATATAGATCTAGAATAGTTATATGCCAACAACTGGAGTTGGCGATGGCTATTGATAAGATATTCTACAACGAAGCCTCTTCAGCCAAGCTTGGGTGGAAGCCTGATTGGTTTGGAGCTGAAGAGTTTGACGAAGATTTAGTTGACGAAATAAGAAAGTGGCAACGTCGGAACGGACTTAAGTCAGACGGTCTGTGCGGCCCATCTACTTTTCGTCGTATTTTTACTGATAGAGAACAAAATGTGGCTGATTATAAGCCAGGTGACTTCTCTCAAGCGTCTGTAGACAAGAAACATATTGTCCACAACGGTAATTTTATCCCTATTGAGTGGGACAAAGTTGTTCTTTGGGACGACGAGGGTGGTCTAAAGTGTGAGCCTGGAACGTATTCAAGCTATGCAGGCAAACCAGATAGGAAGCCACACTATTTTGTAAATCACTGGGATGTATGTCTTTCAGCATCGAGTTGTGCAAAGGTCATCGCGAAAAGAGGGATATCGATTCACTTCTGCATCGATAACGACGGAACAATCTATCAATTGTTGGATACGCAGCATGCTGCATGGCAAGCTGGAGGCAGAAAGTGGAACCGTGATTCAATTGGTGTTGAAATAAGCAACGCGTACTACACAAAGTACCAGAACTGGTATGTGCGCAACGGATTTGGAAAGCGCCCGGTAGTCAAGAAGGGCGAAGCAAAGTGCCACGGCCGCGGCCTTGATGAGCATCTAGACTTTTACCCGGTCCAGATCGAGGCACTTAAAGCACTTTGGGCTGCGATTCATGTAGGAATAGGCATCCCACTTGAGTGTCCGACTGATGAAAGGGGCAATCTTGTTGAGGCAGTTGACAAAAGGTGCGAGTCTTCTAAGTTCGAAGGTTTTATTAATCACTATAATTTGACAAAAAGAAAAATTGACTGCGCCGGACTAGACCTAAAAACCCTTCTTGAGCAAACAAAGAAGCTACTTTAGAGGCACTAAATTTAGCAAATCTTTGGCTAACAAGTAGCGGGCTTTGGTGATACTTAGTACTGTTCAATTCGGTATGTTGCGTGTCGTGTTCTGTTTTAGTAAGTGCTTGCGTTCAAAGTACTGTTTAATGGCCAAATAAACATAGACAGGAGACATAAATCATGGCAATCAAAACACAAATTAAAGTAGCTCAGCTGACAGGATCTATTCCTTCATCTGCAGAGTCTGCTACTGCTGCTACGGAAATCGTCGCTAATGATCTGGGTAAAGTCCTCGATCACATGGCATCCTCGATTAAGCGTATTCACGGTGGATCAGACTTCTCAGGACAAGCTGCAGGACAATTCAGCCTTGTCAATGCTACTACACTCCAAATTGGAGGAGTTGCAGTCACAGCAACGGCTGCAGAGATTAACAAGCTTGATGACCTAACAGCCACCACTGCTGAGCTCAACATCATGGATGGCGACACTTCAGCTACTAGTACAACACTGGCAGACGCTGACAGAGTCGTTGTTAACGACGCTGGCACAATGAAGCAGGTCGCTCTCACAGATTTCGAAACTTACTTCGAGACTGCGCTTGATACCCTTTCAAACGTAACCACAGTCGGCGCACTTAACGCGGGCTCTATCACATCAGGCTTCGGTTCGATCGACATCGGGTCAAGCACAATTACAACTACCGGTAAAATTACTGGTGGGGAGCTTGACATTGACGATGTTGTTATCAACGGTTCGACCATTGGTCACACTGACGATACAGACCTGATCACGCTTGCTAATGGGGTTGCTACTGTTGCTGGTGAAATCTCTGTAACCACTTTAGATATTGGTGGTACAAATGTTTCTGCTACTGCTGCTGAACTCAACATCATGGATGGCGACACTTCAGCTTCCAGTACAACTCTTGTTGATGCTGACAGAGTCGTTGTTAACGACGCGGGCACAATGAAGCAGGTGGCGCTTAGTGACTTTGAAACTTACTTCGAAGCAGGGCTTGACACCCTTAGCGGCATCATTAAGATTGGTAATGCGCAAGACTCAGACGCAATCGTTCTTAAGGGCTCTGAGAGTGGCATAACTCCAGGTGAAGTTCAGATCAGGAATCTTCACGTTGTCAACGATGCTTACATCACTGATGACCTGTCTGTTTCAGGATCTGCTGAAGTAACCGGCGACCTCAAGGTCAAGGGAGGATCAGGATCTCCAACAGTTCTTGATGCAAACTCACTTATCTTCACGCCTTCAGCATCCGACACAGTCACAATCGCAGGTGATACAAACGGTAGACTTGACATTACAACTGTTGATGCTGCTGGAACAGCCGCTGATATTAATCTCACAGCCGACGGCGAGATGCACCTTAGGGCAAACGACGCGGCAGGATTTATCTTTGACATTGCCGGAACAGATCAGCTTTCTATTACTGATGGGGCTGTTACACCAACCACTGACAGTGATGTGGATCTGGGTGCCTCCGCCAAGCGCTTCAAGAAGCTCTGGGTTGACGACGTTGACGTGTCTGCTGACGTGACAGTTGCAGGCAACCTAACCGTTCAGGGAACAACCACACAGGTTGACACCGCGAACTTGCAGGTAAAAGACAAGAACATTCTTATCAACGATGGCGGCGCAGCTAACTCTGGTGCTGGTGCTGGTATCGACATTGAAGAAAACGGCTCTGTTACAGGTTACATTCGTGTAGCTGACGACGACCGCGAAGTTCTTGATCTTAAGGCTCCAGGAGGCTCAGAGCTTAAGCTTGACGTCAATTCGGATGCAACTCTTACAATTGCAGGCAACCTTGGGGTCGAAGCTGCTTCGGCAATCAACCAGGACGTGACTTCAGATGCTACACCAACTTTTGCAGGTGCAACCCTTTCAGCAGGCCCTCTTGCTCTTAACGCGCAAGGACAGCTTCAGCTGAAAGACAGCGATAGCTCAAATTACGTTGCTCTTCGCTCGCCTTCAACAGTCAGTTCGAACGTTATCTTAACGCTTCCTGACAACGACGGTGATTCTGGCCAGGTGCTTTTGACGGATGGATCGGGTAACCTTTCCTTCGGTGCTCCAACAGCCGGCTCTGTTGCTGCTGATGACATCGCCGTTGGTGACGCTAATGTCACAATTAAGACGAGCGCTAACGGAGGTGTCATCGCGCTCCAGGCTGATAATAACGGCACGCTTGCTATGACAGGAACGATGGGTATCAAGATGAACCCGGGCATGATGGGTGTTCGAATTGACTCGCCAAAGTTTGACGGTCCAAGTTCCATCAATCTTGAAGATGCACCGATCGGTGGATTCTTCTATCCGTACAATCAATACGGGATGACTGGCGTTGAGACATGGGCTGCTAACCATCCTGACTATCATGGGCGGGGTCACAGGCTCGGCAAACCTATTGAGAGATTTACTGTTAACGGAACTGACTACTTGTACCTCTCATCTTCGGCTGGTGTGGTTAAATTTGTCGGTGAAGCTGAACATGGCCTCTCTCAGCCGTACTTGCACATCATGTCGTCTTCGGCCGGTCATGCAATCCTTTCGGGTACTAATCTCATCCTTGATGCTGATGATGGCCAAATTAAGTTTGCAGACCGCGGTGTTGACAAGCTGATGTTCGAACTGGCCGACTCCGAAGGTGTTCTTTTTGGAACGGCTGGCGGCGCTGATCTTGTCTTCTTCGATCTGCAAGAGGATGCTGAGATCGCCAGATTTGATGTCAGTGCGAATTCACTTAAGATGGAGGGAGCCAATAAGATCGAGTTTAGAGATACGAATTCGTTCATTCACTCCAACAATTCGAATGAGCTGACAGCTGGTGCTTCTTCTAACATCACTCTTGATGCTGGCGGAGCAATCATGCTGGATGCCACAACTGCTGGTGGGCCTTCGATCTTCTTCGCAGACGCTGGTTCAACTGCTACGACTCTTGATTGGCAACCATCTAACAGCGGTGATTGGTCTGTAGAGGTCGCTGCTCAGGATAAGGACCTTCAATTCAAGGTTGATGATGGTGGTACTGTTCGCACGGTTGCCTCTATGGTCGGTTCTGGTGCTTCCTTCCGTATGTCACCTGGTAGAAAGCTAGAGTTTGGCAATGCTCAGAATAGCATTGTTGATGCCTCTGGCAACATGTCGGTTTATTCAAATGCTGACATCATCCTCGATGCTGACGGTGCAAACGTTACCATTAAGGACGGCGGAACTACCACACTTGATATTGTTTCCAACGGTACAACAGACGTTACGTTTGATGCACCTGGTGACATTATTCTTGATGCAGGCGGAAATGACATTAAGCTTTACGCAGGTGGCTCTTCGAACACCTTTGGTGAGCTTTCTGACGACGGAAGTGGAAACTTCAAGATCGGCCAGACGCAGTCTGACAAAGACATGATCTTCACGGTTAACGACGGTGGTTCACCTACTGAAGTTTTCCGCCTCGATGGTGATGTTTCTGCAATGCTTATGGCTAACGGCAAGCACCTTCGTTTCGGTGCAGCTGAGGAGTACATCTACGGTGATACCAACGACTTGATTCTCGAGTCCGGACGTAACATTCTCGCAATGGCACCAGTTGTTATTAACGACACTAGCGCAGGTGGTTTGGCAATATCTGATATTGGATCTAGCACCCTGCCGACACCAGCCAGTGGATACGGTGTATTCTTCGTTAAGGGCGACACTCCGTACTTCAAGAATGATAGTGGAACTGAGTTCAACTTGACGACTGCAACTGTTACGGGTTCACACCCAATGAAGGTCCAGTATACTGTTCCTTCGACAGTTTCAGCTGGAAGTGCTCTGACCATCAACTCAGGATCTGTTGACTACGCTAACTGGATTGCTGCTGGTGGACACGGATGCGAGGCACCTGCTTTCGTAGACGTTTTCGTCAACGGACAGCTGCTGGTTTCGGGTGGACACGGTTCGACTGAAAACGCTGACTATGTCTTGGTCCAGGACGGTGCTACATTGGCAGCATCATCTTTCAACCAGATCAAGTTTGCTTTCGGTCTCGAAGTCGATGACGTTGTCACGGTCAAGAGAATCCGTCAGTCATAATCTAATAAGTCTGTTAGTTCTAGAACTAAGAGGGGTCTCGAGAGAGGCCCCTCTTTTTTTTAACTAGTATGACCCAAAAGATATATTTGTACGTGTTGTTGTGGAGGAAAACATGGAAAAAGTTGATGTAGCACTTAAGAAGTCGTCTCAAAACTTGCAGGAGCAGATCACATCTTCGCAGGGGGTCATTGAGAACGTGACAGCTGTAGTTAATGCAGTTATAGTACAAATTGACAGGGCAATACTTTCTATTGCCACAGCACTGGAAGAAGAAAAAAGCCCAACTTCAGTGGCAGTTGAAGAGCTTCTAAATTTAAGGGCAGGCTTAGTAAGCAAGCTGGTTTCTGATCAAAATTCTATTGCAACGGTTGCTGGCCAAAAATCGGGAATTGATGCTGCACTGCAATATATGACTGAGTTTGCTGAAAAAGAAAAAGAGAAAAACGCACAGCTGGAAAGACAAGATCAGCACGTGCAGCGAACAAAAGAAAGAATCGAATCAGGTGACCTAAACTTAGACAGGCCTCGAAAGCTAGGAGACCGGCCAGAGACTCTTAAAAATATTAGAAGGGCACAAGAAGAAATTCGAGAAGAGGAAGAGGCAGCTTCAGATACTTAATATTACACGATGCGGAGTGTGATTGATGTCTAAGGCGACCTCTGAAATTAAAGTCAATTCTTGGGCCAAGAAAACAGCCTACCTGCGTAGTCGTCTAGATGACCACAAAGAAATATACGGAATCTACGAAATTGATTTTACGAAAGTCATAAGAATAGCCGCGGGAAACATCAGGGTTAAGCAAGACAAAAAAGCTCTGCAGCGAAACTTAAATGCTGAGGCTAACAGACGCAAGTCAATTGAGGAAATAGAAAAAGAGACTGCGCCAAAACCCGGTGAAAAAAATCCAAAAAGAGCATTGTATAGAAAGATCGCGCTGGAGACACACCCAGACAGACAAGGTGTCTTAAACAGAGACTCAGCAACAGCAGAAAAAAACGAAGAACTCTTTAAGCGCGCTCAAATGGCACACTCTGATGACGATATCGCTGAGCTCTTAATGATAGCACACGAAATAGATCTAAGCCCGCTAGACTTCGGGATGTCTATGGGTGAAATTAGAAAAGTGTACGCAGGTATTGAAAAGTCTATATCACAAGAAATTAAACAGATTGAAAATTCTTACATTTGGATTTGGGGTGAGTCTGTTGGTAACATACCCATGAGAATAAATCTGCTCGATGCCTACCTCAGACAGACAGGACATCCTCCCGTTGACCAAAGCTTACTAAGAGACATCATAGAGCACCACGAGACGAAGCCAGACATTACAGTGAATCCTGGCCGCCAGAGAAAGACAGGAAAAAGGCCTAAAAAGCTAATTCGATAATTGTTCTTTTCTGGTTTTCTGTATACACTTGTATAGAAAGGTGGTGAACATGTCAAAAGTCCATGAAAAAATCGAAAAGATTCTAGAAGACTTTGCAAATCAGGAGGTTAACCTATCTTCTGCAGCTGCAAGAAAAATAGTTTCTCAAAGAATTGTTTCTGAGTGTTTATCTAAGAGCAAGTCCATAATGCTCGAAGAAATAGACCAGCTCAAACCCCAGCTTCGTTGTACCTGAGGAATCATGTCTTGGAAACCTCCGCGTTCACCGGTCGGCATGCTTCAGGAAGACTTGTGGCCGAACGAATGGAAAATTTTAGTTGCATGTCTGTTGCATAATCAGACCTCAAGAAAGCAGGTCGACAAGGTGTATGAAGAATTGTTTCAAAAATACCCTACACCGAACTGTATGAGAAACGCAGATGTACACGACCTGCAAAGCCTTATAAAACCATTGGGCATGTGGAAAAGACGTTCTAAGACACTACAGAGATTCTCAGACGAGTATCTTAAGAAAGACTGGACAACTCCAAAGGAGCTGTACGGCTGTGGAAAGTATGCCGAAGATGTGTGGAAAGTTTTTTGCGCTGGCACCTGGAAAGAAGTAGAGCCGACAGACCACGCTCTAAACAAATATTGTGACTGGATGTGGAGGAATCATGCCTGAGGGGCCTGAAGTAAAAAGATTTGGAACTGACCTGGCACGTGTAGTATCAGGAAAGACTATAAAAAACATCGAAGTCATCAGCGGCCGGTATTCTAAAAAGCCGCTTCCAGGGCTAGAAGAAGTTAAAAGCCAGCTTCCTGCAAAAGTTATTGGTGTCGGAGTTCATGGCAAGTTTTTATATTGGATCGTCGACAACGGATTCTTTCTTCACTCTTCTTTGGGTATGACAGGGCACTGGGGTCAAAAGCTTCGTAAGCACTCTAGGGTAGAAGTCACCTTCCATGATGACACCAAGGTGTATTTCACAGACCAGCGCAACTTTGGAACGCTTAAGTTCGTATACGGAAAGTCAGCCTTGCAAAAAAAGATCGAGTCTCTGGGGCCTGACATGCTGGCTGAAGATGTTTCTCCGTTTAAGTTTGCAGATAGGTTGCGCAGAAAGCCAAAATGGCCACTCTCTAAGGTAATAATGGATCAGTCTGTAGTCGCAGGTGTAGGAAATTATGTGAAAGCCGAAGCTTTGTGGCGTGCACATCTATCACCACACCGAACTGTAGAGTCACTGACTGATATCGAGATGAATACTCTAAACGAGAGCATAAAGGATGTTCTAAGAGAAAGCTATAGTTCTGGCGGCGCGACAATTAGATCTTATAGAACATTTGACGGGTCTTCGGGTGAATACGCTAGAAGGTTCGCAGTTTATAATCAAAAAGAAGATCCGGATGGATTCGAGGTTATTAAAGAGAAAACAGCCGATGGTAGGACAACCCACTGGGTACCACAGGTTCAAAATTAAGGAGATGAAAATGTCTACACAGAATGAATTAACACTCACGGATGATGCAATTAGTTCCATTGCGAAGCTTTTGCAGGTAGCTATTTTGACCGGCACTGACATTGTTGACAATTTAAGGACGCTTCAGCTAGTACAAGAAGGTGACAAATTAACCGTATCACCTAATTTTGTCGAATCCTTTGAAAATAATGTTCAAAATATGTTAAGCGAGCTAGAGGATCAACAGGAGCCGGTACAGAGCAATGGTAGTAATATCGCTAAGTCACCGTTTGATGTATCTGAGGGGTAATATGACGAACGACAAACTAAAAGAAATGTTTCGACTACGCGAAAGATTTATGCAAGAAATCGCCAACGCTAACCCAAGCATTTACCCAGAGTGGCCTGTCGACTTAACCGACAAGACATCACAACAGGTTTTGCGAGATACGGCTCTTAAGGGTGTCGAAGAAATGTTTGAAGCATTGCAGCACTTGAAGAATTGGAAACCTCACAAGCAAACCGAGGTCAAAGAGTTCGATAGAGAGGAGTTCTTAGAAGAAGTTGTTGATGCTTTTAATTATTTTTTCTCCCTCTTAGTGCTTACTGGTGTTGACGCAGATGAACTTTTTAATGCCTATCAAAAGAAAGACGCAATTATTCATAACCGTCTAAGAACTGGATACTGAGATACTTAGTAATGTGCATATTCTTAGAGAGACAATACGAATGCTACTTGAACAACCAGCGCCCGAAGTGCCTTCGGTTGAGTCTCCTCTTTCACAGAGGATAGATTTAAGAGGGTCTGCCGGCACACTGGCAGAACCGGCGATTGATTTTGTCTCTAAAGTATTTAACAGCCAAGGATATGACAAAAAGATCAAGTTCAACATCGAGTATGATGTCATAGACTTTGTTGCTG
>MDTD01029649.1_pt1 | contig 18258 bp, 16 predicted proteins | sample 811221 | NCBI WGS metagenome assembly MDTD01 (sample SAMN05326646, study PRJNA326480) | marine metagenome | isolation source: seawater | place: Pacific Ocean: South West | collected 2011 | reverse complement strand
TTCCGCTAAAATCCCGGCGATCGTCCTGATCGCCGGGCTATCGGAAATTCCCTGTTCTTTCAATCCGTGACGCCCAGTGAATTTACGACGCTCCAGGCCACCCCGGCACCGGCTGCCTAGTCCCCCTGGTTTGCTGAGTTGGGTTTGTATTTCTTCGTCTGTTTAACTATGTATAAACCGGATAGTCTGAGTATTCAGAACCGGCGGTCAAACAGGGCATAAAGATGAGTCTTAAAGCAAATTTTTTGATACGCCAACAGTATATTACGTTAAACAGCATAGACTTTTTTAGTTTATAGAATGTGACGACAAATGTACAAAAATATGCGTTGATTTTCAGTATGTTATGTTGCCATAATGTTCACAAGATATTTTACCGAGGAGGAGATTATAATGGCAAACGAAATTAAAACATTTAGCCAAAAAGAGTATTCTCGTATCTTAGATTTATATCATGCCCGGACAAATGGTCTATCGCAAACTGAATGTGAAGATATTCTTGTTCAAGAAGGGGCGAGCTATCAACAAGCCAAGAACGGTGCATACATCTATTTGCACCATGGGGAACATCAAATACTTACACATCGGATGAAGCAAAATGAGTATGACGAAATATTGGATAAGTTTGAGGCGATAAATAAGACCAGTATGGAGTGCATTAAACACTTAGAAAGTGCCGGTTTTAATTATGGGCAGTCAAAAAACGCTGTCTATAAGTATCGTAAGGCAAGAGGCCTCATTCGAAAGTCAACTTAATACCGGAGAAGCATGATTCCCAGAGAATCACGTTTACAACACATAAACTTTATAATCCTTATTTTAGGATCTAATCAATTTACAAAACGCACCAAGAGGGCCAGGCAGCGGCGGGGTGAGGGTTTGAGTGGCGTCCTGCAAGCCGTCTCGTCACGGACTGAAAGAGGCGGTTGCCGCGCTTCGTAGGCAGGCATGTCAACCGCTCACCAGTGGTTTTTGGGGCTGCCGGAGATTTAGCGAAGATCCCTTGCGCCGTTGCTGCCGGGTAATTGGCATAATGGTCATCGTCTTACAAATAGTCACAAAATTTTATCTGAAAAGGACAAATTGAGTTGATCATTCGCGTATAATCTAATCATACTTGTTTTGTTGAAGCGCTTAATAATTTAGGGGTTAAGCGGCAAACCGGTATTGGAAAAACAGGCCGTAACGGGTATTATGGAAGAACGCTAACCCCCTTTTGCCGGAGCGGACACATGTTATACTCAATGGACGACAGCCATGACCGGTATATCCGGATTACGGTGGCGGGCAGCCTGGAAGCGACTTCCATGTCCGAGGCCATCAGCCGATTGATGCGGCATCCGGATTATGATATCAAGCATTCCTACTGGGATTGCAGGAAGGCGGTGATGGGAATGACGCTCTCGGATCTCACCGAGATTGTCAGGGTGTTCAACATGTACAAGCCCGAGACAGAAGTCTTTGCCAACCGGTCCGCCATCCTGGTGGCAGGTGAGGTGAACCGCTCCATGGTGAAGATGTTCATCTCTGCGGTGAAAATGTTTAAATTCAACTTCCGGGTGTTTACGGTGCCGGGGGAGGCAGAGGCGTTTCTTTGCGCCTGAGGCGGCAGCACAAGGGCGTACCGGGGCAGGAGAGGGATGGAAAAGAAAAAACGGTATTCGGACTATAATGCGTATCTGCGCAACCTTTACGGGGAGCGGGTCCAGAAAATTTCCGTGGATGCGGGGCTGACCTGCCCGAACCGGGACGGCTCCCTGTCGGATATCGGCTGTATTTACTGCAATTCAAAGGGCTCCGGTACCGGGGCCTTTCGCCGGGGCCTTGGCATCCGTGAGCAGATCGAAGCCGGGAAACTGCCGGCCATGAAGAAGTACAAGGCAAGGAAATTCTTGGCCTACTTCCAGTCTTATTCCAATACCTATACTTCCGCCGGCCATATGAAGTCCATGTATGACGAGGCACTTTCCTGTGAGGGGGTTGTGGGCATGGCCGTGGGCACCCGGCCGGACTGCGTGGACGAAGAAAAGATCGATATCATCCGTTCCTATACGAAAGATTACCTGGTCTGGCTGGAGTACGGCCTTCAGTCGGTTCACGACGTTACCCTTGACCGCATCAACCGGGGGCATGATTTTGCCGCCTTTGAGCGGGCCATGGCATTGACCACCCGCAAGCCCGGCATTAATGTCTGCGCCCATATCATCTTAGGACTGCCCGGAGAAGACCGGGAGATGATGCTGGAGGCTGCAAAAATCATCTCTGACTGCGGTGTCAACGGGGTAAAGATCCATCTGCTTTACGTCATCAGAGATACGCCACTGGACCGGATGTGGCAGGCCGGGGAGTATACCCCCCTTGAGCAGCAAGCCTACGTGGATCTGGTCTGCGATTTTTTAGAGCGGCTGCCCGAACACATTATCATCCAGCGGATCACGGGGGACCCCCACGCCAGTGAACTTCAGGCCCCTGCCTGGGCAGGCCGCTACAGGGAAACCTTCAACATGATCCAGCATACTCTGGAAACCCGGGATACCTGGCAGGGGAGTCTGTGCGGGGCAGACCGCCCCTTCTAAAGCGCTTCTTTATTCCTGCAATGCGGCTAAAGCTTCGTTGATTTCCCACCAGGGCCGTCCCGGATCGCCGAAGGTAATGGTCTGGCCTGCCATGGGGGTGGCGATGGAGATACCTGACGCTTTTGCGGCCTTTGACAGACGGACCATGGGATCGTACCAGGGGTGAAGCGCCAGGTTGAAAGTCCCCCAATGGATGGGATGAAGTATTTTGCCCTTCAGATCCCGGTGGGCCTGTACCGTTTCCTCCGGATACATGTGAACCCCGTGCCAGGCCGGATCATAGGCGCCGCATTCCAGAAAGGTCATGTCAAAGGGGCCGAAGGCCTCGCCAATGGCGGCGAACCCGTCAAAGTAGCCGGAATCCCCGGAGAAAAATATCCTGTAATTGGGTGAGGCGATCACCCAGGAGGCCCAGAGGGTCCGGTTCCTGTCCGTCAGTCCCCGGCCGGAGAAATGCTGGCCCGGGGTGGCTGTGACCGTAAGCCCCTGAACCGGGGTGCCGGACTGCCACCAGTTCAGGGCAATGATTTTAGAGGCCGGAATCCCCCAGTTTTTCAGATGGGCGTCCACCCCAAGGGGAACCATGAAACAGGCGGCTTTATCTTTCAGCGCTTTTACGGTGGCCTTGTTCAGATGGTCGTAATGGTCGTGGGAAACGATCACCAGATCGATATCCGGAAGATCGCCGAGTGCCGCAGGCACAGGGCCGTTGAACCGCTTCGGACCCACGAGGGTTACCTTTTCTTCAAAAACCGGGTCCAGGAGAATCCTGAATCCGTCCATATTGATCATGAGGGAGGAATGCCCCAGCCAGGTGCTGTTGAACATCCCTTCTTCCCGCCGGCTGAAAGGGGTGATATCCGCCTGTTGAGACGGCAGGGCAGCATCTGGGGTGCGGTTGTTCCGGGCGAACAGGAATTTGATGCCCGTTGACAGGGTGCTGCTCCCTTCCGTGTCAAAGGGGTCGATGTCGGTGTGGAACCTGTTGTCCGTGAAGCCGGGCATGGGACGGCTGTCCAGGGCGTGGGCGGGTGTGGTCATGATGACTCCTATTGTCAAAGCGATAATCTTTAATCGAATATTCATTTAATTATGATCCGTAAATTATGAGATTTCCCTCTACCTGCGAATGGCATCCCAGGCCAGGCTGAATGCGGTGTCAATGTTTTTGCGGGTCATCTCAAAGTCCTTGCTGTGCCTGGGGCTGGCCAGGGCCACCACAGGGAAAAATAGAAAGGCCCCGATGGTATCTAGGTCCACATCCTTGATGATCTTTTGTTCTATGCCCCGGGTGATCACCCGGATCACCGGCAGGAAGTAGGCTTCCACCTCAGCCTTGTTCACAAGTTCGCAGAAGGGCGAGTTGGAAAACTGCTCCATATACTGAAAATAGGCGGGGTTTTCTTTCACAAAGTCAAAGATGTTCAGCCATACCTGCTTTAATGTATCCCGGATGGGCCGGCTGTCGTCAAAATTACGGCTCACCGCCGTTCCCATGAGCTGCTTGATCCGGACATAGGTGGCCACGAGCAGGGCCTCCTTGTTTTCATGGTACACGTAAAGGGTGGCCGGGGAAACACCGGCGTCTTTGGCTATTTTTGACACGGAACTGGCGGCAAAGCCGATCTCGTTCACCAGTTTGACCGTGGATTCGAACAGGGCGTCCTGTTTTATGTCATCCTTGACTCTCATGGCTCCTAAAATAAACGATCATTCGGTTAAGATCAAGGGGTGGCCTTAACTTTTTTTTGTAACCTGTCTCAAGGCGTTCTGAAGGGTTCGTGTCACCGGGCCGGGCTCCCCTTCACCCACCGGGGTGCTGTCAATGGCGGTCACCGGCGTGATTTCTGTGGTGGTGCCGGTGATAAAGGCCTCGGAAATTTTGTGGCGGTCCGCCTCAAATACGGGCGCTTCCCACACGGGGATGCCCTCTGCATGAGCCAGCTCCAGCACCAATTTCCGTGTAATCCCGTGAAGAATATGGTTGGATGCCGGTGCCGTAACAAGGCGGTTGTCCACCACGGCCATGAAGTTGGAATGGGTGCCTTCCAGAATGACGCCGTCTCTGACAAAAAGGGCTTCCCCGGCCCCGCTTTCCTTTGCCCGCTGGTTGGCCAGGACATTGGCCGTCAGGCCGCAGGTTTTCAAATCGCATCTGGCCCACCGCTGGTCCGGTACCAGGATAACAGGCACCCCGGTTTCCTGCTTTTTCAAACCCGGGCCGGGGTCAAAGGGGGCGGCGATACCGTATACGGTGGGCTCTACCTTCGGATCGGGAAAGGCATGGCCCCGGGGGGCGGCCCCCCGTGTCACCTGGAAGTAGACGGTGGCGTCTGCGTTCAATCCGTTTTTCACCAGCAGTTTTTGCGCCACCTGCTTTAGATGAGCGAAGTCCTGAACCGTCAGATTGAGGCTGCGGGCACCTGCCTTTAGCCGCTCCAGGTGGTCTTCGGCCCGGAAAAGACGGCCCCGGTAGGCCCGGATTACCTCGTAAAGACCGTCGGCAAACAAAAATCCCCGGTCATCCGGTGAGATGGCAATGGATTCTTTGGGGCAATACTCTCCGTTGAAATAGGCTATCATGATTTCGTTCCGCATCTTTGGGTTGTCGAATGATTTTGTCTGAATGCCCGGGTTTGAGGGGGATGTCAATGAAAAAAAATGAATTTGACCCCGGGACGCAGAATCCCCATGTTCTTTGGTATCGTTCTTTGTGTTTTAATCTTGCTTCTGATGATACGGGAGGCACCATGGGAAATCTATTGTTAAAACAGGCCGTGCGCACCTTTTTTATGTGTACGAGCAGGCAAGGCGCCAGCCGCAGGGCCAAAAGATATTGTGATAAATATCTGACGCTGGCAAAAAACCTTGACCACACCGCGGGGGGCACACCGGTCCGGGTGCCGCCCATGCCGGGGGTGGACCCGGATATGCGCAACTGGTCCTATTATATGCTCCTTTCGCATAACGTCATCGTAAACCAGTGCATCACGGCCGTTACCTGCCAGCTTGCCAGGGACGAACCCCTGAGCGGCATGGCGCTCATTGATCCCAAAACCGATGTGATGCCGTCCCCTGCGGCCGGCCCTGAACAGGTGGCGGCATTTTCAAAATCCGTGGCCGACCATATCCGTGAGGTGTCCCGGTTGGACCGGCTGCGGGGCTCCAGGAGAACCATTCATCCGGTATTCGGCCCCTTTGATGCCCACCAATGGCACTGCATGTTCGGTTTCCACCTGAAGGTCCACTATAAGCAGGCGGTTCTGACGGCAACGGGCTCCGGGCCCTAGCGGATTTCCCACCTTGTTCTTTGGCAAAATATTTCTACTATTGAAGGATCTCAAGAAATGATGGTATTGTGGAGTTACACTTTTTACACACCAACGATTCTGTTACAGCATGGACAACCATAGCCTGCATACCCATTTAAACGATGCCGGCCGGCTGGCTGCTCTCAGGGATGTCGCCTTGATGGACACCCCTGCGGAGGAGGCCTTTGACCGGCTGAGCCGCCTTGCGGCCCGGTTTACCGGTGCGCCGGTGGCCCTGGTGTCGCTGGTGGACCGGAACCGGCAGTTTTTTAAAAGTGCCGTGGGACTGCCCGAACCCTGGCAGAGCCGCAGGGAGACCCCTTTGTCCCATTCGTTCTGCCAGTATAACCAGGTGTCCGGCTCCCCCCTGGTGATCTCCGATGCCAGAAAGGACCCCCTGTTCAGGAAAAATCTGGCCATCAGGGATCTCAACGTCATCGCCTATCTTGGCATTCCCCTGGTGACCCGGGACGACTACGTGCTGGGGTCATTCTGTGTTATCGACGGTATCCCCAGGATCTGGTCCCCCACCGACATCGAAACCGTGACCGACCTGGCCGCATCGGTGATGACAGAGATTGACCTGAGGGCTGAGGTTGCCCAGCGGAAAAAAGCGGAGATGGACCTGGCCAAACTCTGGGGGGCGGTAAAAAACAGTCCGCTTTCCATTATAATGACGGACGTTCAGGGCATCGTGGAATATGTGAATCCCGGGTTTACAACCATCTCCGGGTTCACTGAAGCCGAGGTGGTGGGTAAAAACGTCAATATGCTGCGCTCCGAAGTCCACGGCAAACCATTTTTTCAAGACCTCTGGCGCACCCTGGATGCCGAACGCATCTGGCAAGGAGAGCTTTGCAGCCGTAAGAAGGACGGCGCCCTTTTCTGGGAACAGGCAAGCATCCTTCCGGTAAAAGACCCGGAAGGCGTCGTGACCCATTATGTGGCCATCAAGGAAGATATCACCCGCAAGAAAAAGGTTGAGCAGCTCAGGGATGATGTAGACCGGATCATGCGCCACGATCTTCGCCAGCCGCTCACCGGGATTATTACTTTGCCCCAGGTCATGCGCCTTCAGGGCACCCTTACCGAAGACCAGATGCGGATGCTCAAGCTCATTGAAGATACGGGCAACCGCATGGCCGATATGATCGATCTCTCCCTGGATATGTTCCGGATCGAAACCGGTGAATACCGGGTAACGCTTCAGCCGGTCAATGCGGTGGCCGTGATCCATCAGGTGGAAGACCAGCACCGCAGGCTGGTGGCGCATAAATCTTTGTCCTGCCGGGTGGTTGAAGACGAAAAGGAGTTTGGGCCGGACGGTGTCCGGATGATCCATTCCGAAGAACGTCTCCTCTTTCCCCTCATTTCCAATCTCTTTGTGAATGCGGCAGAGGCCTCTCCCGAAGGGGGGGAAATCGTCTTTTCGATTATCCCGTCCAAAGACACCGTTACCCTTACCCTGGCAAACCACGGGGTGGTGCCGCCCCAGGTCCGGGCGCAGTTCTTTGATAAGTATGTCACCCACGGCAAGAAAAACGGCACCGGCCTGGGCACCTATTCGGCGAGTCTGTTCGCCAAGGCCATGGGCTATGGCATCCGCATGGAGACCATGGACGATACCGGCATGACCGTGGTGGCCATTGATATCCCCGGCGGGGAAGATTTCATACATCCTGAAATCTGACCGGCCGCCCCACTATTATCAAAGAAATTGGATTGATCCGTTGTTTCTTCCTGACGGCCGGGTGCCGTGACAGATGATTGCTGCGCATTAAATGGGCTGGTGGGTAATATGATCCAGGCTCATCTGGATCAGGGATCTGACATGCTCATCATCCAGGGAATAGTAAACGATTTTTCCTTCCCTGCGGTTTTTCACCACCCTGAGGGTGCGCAGCACCCGGAGCTGGTGGGACACTGCGGATTCGCTCTGGCCGCAGAGGGCGGCAAGGTCACAGACACAATGCTCCTGCACAAGGAGGGCGGTGACGATTTTCAGGCGGGAGGCATCACTCAACGCCTTGAATATTTCCGCCATCCCGGAAATATCCTCGGCCGCCGGCATCTGCTTTACCGTCTCTTCCACCTGCTTTGGGTTGATGCATTTATTCGAACATATATCCATAGCGCCACCACATCTTAAGATCCAGTTGCCGGAACCGTAAGGCTTGGCTTTCTTTGCGGCCCGGTATAGCATGAGTAAACCATATCCCCTTTTTTGGCAAGGGGATTCGGGGATGATGCGAGGTTTCGGCCTGGATGGCAAAATAGCCGTCACGGACTAAAAATATCTTAAGATAATGCTTCTCACAAACCAAGCCGGCCCGATTGCTCTTTTATGGGTTATCTTTCGTATTCAAAACGCTTGAATCCTTCTGAACGCACCGGGACCATGCGGTCTCCCTCTTTTTTGATGATCAGGCATTCCGTGTTTTCAAGGCGGTTGACCAGGGCGATGCCGGCATCCACATCCATGACCATGAGGGCGGTGGCAAGGCCGTCGGCCCGGGTGCAGTCCGGGGCGATGACCGAGGCGCTGACCACTTTGTTTTCCACTGGATAGCCGGTTTGGGGATTGATGATATGGGAGTAGGTTTTTCCCTGGTATTCGAAGAAGTTCCTGTAGTTGCCGCTGGTGGCGATGGCGGCGTTGTCCAGGGAGACCACCCGGTAGAGGCCGGGGTTCAGGGTGCCTTTTTGGGGTTTGGTAATGCCCACGGTCCAGGGGTTGCCTTTTTTGTTCCGGCCGGCTGCGGCCAGCTCCCCGCCGATTTCCACCAGGTGGTCGAAGATCCCGGCCTCGGCGAACAGGCGGGCAATTTCATCCACCCCGTATCCTTTGGCAATGGACCCAAGATCAAGGGTGATGCCGGCAACGGTTTTGGTCAGGGTTTTCTTCTCTCCTAAAACCAGGCGGGAAAAGCCGGTTTTGGCAAGGGCCGCCCGGATATCCTGATCCGAAGGCAGTGTGCCGGTTTTTTCCCGGGTGCCGAATCCCCAGAGGTCCACCAGGGGTTTGACGGTGCCGTCCCAGGCCCCGTGGCTTAGGCGGTGAAGATTCCGGCATTGCAAAAGGACGGCGTAAAAATCCTTGGACAGCCGGAATGCCTGGTGCTCAGGCGTCCGGTTGAACCGGGAGATTTCACTGTCTTTCTGGTACATGGAAAGCCTTGCGTTCACCTCTTTGAGCCGGATTTTCACCTTTTTGTCCCACAGGCTTTGGGATATGGGCTTTCGGGTCAGAAATTTGATCCGGTAAAAGGTGCCCATGGTTTTTCCGGTGAGAACGAATTCCTTTTTTGAAGATGCACCGGAAAGGCCGGGAATGGATAGGATGAGTAACGCACTTAGGATCAGAACAACACCTTTGGGGGTGAGCATGGGACCGCCTTTGTCTGGTTAAATGTTACCGTCTGCCCACCCCTTTAACATAAACCCCCCAGGAGAACAAGATGAGAAGAACAAGATGGGCAGAACAAGATCCTAAGGTGGCAAGGGGGCGCAAAAGGGTCCAGATTCATTGCCTATATATCGGCCGGGCCAGGTTGATATTTCCCGGGGAACTGCTATGATACTCGCCTGATAACATAAACCCCCCTACGGGCTGCCATGGGACATGTCCGGCAGTCCCTGCTTCACAGGAAAATCCTTATGCAGCTTTTTATTGATTTTGAAGAAATGACCCGGGTCCTGGCCCAGGCCGCATCCGAGAACCGCTACCAGCTCTTTGAACACGAAACCTATCAACTGCTTTCCGCCCTGGGGTCCGAATCGGTCCCGGAGTATCTGCTGTTTGAGCGGACCAACCGTCTGACCTCGGAACTGCTGGTGCCCTTTTTAGGGGAAAAAGTGGTCATTAAAGTGGTCAGCCCGGATGTGGTGCACAAGTCGGATGTGGGGGGGGTAAAAGTGGTGTCCCGCCTGGCCGGTAAGGTTCGAAGCGAAAGCCGGCGCATGGTGGATACGGTGAGTGACCGGTTCACCCGGTTTCTTGAGGAGAATCCGGACCAGAACCTGGCGCATTACCAAGGGCTGTCCGGCAATGCGTTGAGAGAAGCGGTCAACAAACGCATCCGCGGTGTGCTTATCACCCAGTACCTGCCGCCGGAATCCGATGCCCTGGGCAACGAACTTCTGGTAAGTCTTCGGTGGACCCGGGAGTTCGGCATGGTGATTACCGCAGGGCTCGGGGGGACGGATACGGAACTCTATGCCGAGCGGTTCCGTCTGGGACAGGCCGTCATATCCGCGTCCACGGCAGCGGTGACCGGCGATGAGTTCTTTGACCTCTTCCGGAAAACCATCGCCTACGAGAAGCTTTCCGGCCAGACCCGGAGCGGGAAACGCCTGGTGTCGGACGAGCAGCTCATGGAATGCTTCGGCGCCTTTATTGCCGTGGGCAATTATTTTTCCCCCATGAACGACAAGGCGCCTTATGTAATCGAGGAACTGGAGGTGAATCCCTTTGCCCTGGTGGATTATGAGATGGTGCCCCTGGACGGGCTGTGTAAATTTTCCCAGGCCTTCAGCCCATCCGTACCCAGGAGAATCGACCGGATCGGCAATCTGCTGAAACCGGAGTCTCTTGCCATCATAGGGGTCAGCAACACCAAGATGAACTTCGGCCGCAATATCCTGAGAAACGTTGTCCGGGCGGGATTTGCCAAGGACAAGATTCGCATCATCTCCCACAAAGCCGCTGAAATCGACGGGGTGACCTGTGTGCCGGATCTCACCCATATCGATAGTGTAGACCTTCTGGTGGTGGCGGTGGGCGCCGCCCACGTGCCGGCGTTGATCGATGAAATCATCGACAACGGCAGGGCCAAGAGTGTCATTCTTATCCCTGGCGGGCTCGGGGAAAAAGAAGGGACCGAAGACCGGGCCAGGGCGGTGATGGATAAAATCGATACCGCCCATAAAAGCCCTGGCGGCGGCCCCGTATTTTTAGGGGGCAACTGCCTTGGGATGATCAGCCGCCCGGGGCGTATGGATACCTTTTTTACCCCGGATGCCTGCTCTCCCAAACGGATGGACAAGGCGCCGTCTCCTGTGGCCCTGATTAGCCAGAGTGGCGCTTTTGCCCTGGTTCGCATGACCGGGATCGTCTCCGGAGATCCGGCCTACAATATAACCGTGGGCAACCAGATGGACCTGACCATCGGGGACTTTATCTGCTTTCTGGCCGATGACCGGGATGTCGGCATCATCAGTATCTATGCCGAAGGGTTCCAGGACCTGGACGGCCTCCACGCCTGCCGGGGCATCCGCAGGGCGGTGGAGAACGGCAAGGAGGTCATCGTTTACAAGGCCGGCCGCACCCCGGAAGGGAAAAAAGCCACCTCGGGCCATACCGCTTCGGTTGCCGGGGACTACATGGTCTGCACCTCCTGCCTGGCCCAGGCCGGTGCCCTGGTCACCGATTCCCCGGAGGAATTCGACGGTCTTATGAATCTGGCCGCGTACCTCCACGGCAAGCAGATCACAGGTGTCAGGACCGGGGCCCTGAGTCCTGCCGGGTTTGAAACGGTTACCATTGCCGATTCCCTCCAGTCCAGGGACTCTTCCCTGGAACTGCCGGGATTCGGAGCGGCGACCATACGGGTGGTGGCCGACCTCTTTGACCGTGCCGGACTCACCGACATCATGGACATAAAAAATCCCCTGGATCTCACTCCGGGCGCGCCGGATGAGGTTTATACCGGCGCAGTAAAGGCCATGCTCCAGGATGCGGATATTGACGCCGTGGTGGCTTCCTTAGGCTCCCTTGCCCCGGCCACGGCAGATACCCCCTCCCCGGATGATCCGGAAGGGTATACCACCCGGCCCGGCAGTTTTGTGGAATCCCTTCCCGGCCTGATCGAGGCTGCAGCAAAGCCCGTGGTGGTGTTCAACGACGCCGGCCGGGCCCACGACCCCATAAACGACCGGCTCAGGGACCGGGGGATACCCGTCTTCCGGTCCTGCAGCCAGGCCATGAACCTGCTGGCAAGATACACGGCCTACCGCCTCCGCCTGGAACGGTTTAGGCTGCAACCATAACACATAAGCCCTGCGGGCGATGATTGACAAAACGGAGAAACCAATGGATGTTCCCATTGATTATCAGGGTATTACGGAAATTTTCAGCCGGGCCTGGGAACAGGGCCGGGATTATCTTTTTGAGTATGAAGTCTATGAACTGCTGGCGCGGTCCGGGGCGGAAACCCCGCCCAAGAGCAATCTTATCGCCAGGGGGGCCCGGTGTTCGGACGAGGAACTGACCGCAATTCCCGGTGACAAGACCGTACTCAAGATTGTCTCCCCCTATATCATTCATAAAACCGAGGTGGGCGGCGTCCGCATCGTGGACAAGGATCCCAATAAGATCCGTTCCGCCGTCCGGCGGATGATGTACGAGGTGCCGGAGGCCTACGCGGCCCGGCTGGGACAGCATCCCAACGGGATTCCGGAGCACTACAAGGGGCTTTCCGGCGAGGCGCTTTTGGCCGCCGTGTCCGAAGATGTCCGGGGCGTACTCCAGGTGCAGTTCATGCCGCCGGATTCTTCCGCCTTCGGCAACGAACTCATCGTGGGGCTGCGCCATACCCGGGAGTTCGGCAGTATTATTTCCGCAGGCTTAGGGGGCACGGATACGGAGCTTTACGCCAAGCGGTTCCGCAAGGGCCAGGCCATCGTTGCCTCCTCCACGGCCCTTGGCGACGGGGAAACCTTTTTCCAGCTTTACCGCCAGACCATCTCCTACCGGAAACTGGCCGGCCTGACCCGGGGCCAGCGCCGGATTGTCACGGATGAGCAGTTGGTGGAATGCTTTGAATCTTTTTTCCGCATGGGCAACTACTTTGCCCAGGAAAATCCCGATGCGCCCTTTGTGATCGAAGAGCTTGAGATCAATCCTTTTGCCTTCACCGATTACCTGATGGTGCCCCTGGACGGGATGTGTAAGTTTTCCAAACGGACCGACGTCAAGGCCCCGCGCCCCGTGAAGAAGATCCACAACCTGCTGCACCCGGAACGGATCGGCATTATCGGGGTGTCCGGCACCCGGAAAAATTTCGGCAGAATTATCCTGGACAACATCCTGGCCGAAGGATTTGACCCTGAAAAGGTGGTCATCTTCAAGCAGGGACAAGAATCCCTTGACGGTATCCCCTGTCTGCCGGATCTGGATGCGATTGCCGCCGAAGGTCCGAAGCTGGATCTGTTTATCGTGGCCGTGGGGGCGGCCCAGGTGCCGGATCTGGTGGAAGACGTCATTCAAAAGGATGTGGCACACAGCGTCATGCTCATCGCCGGCGGCATGGGGGAGACCCATGACAGCCAGGCCAGGGCGGAACAGGTGATTGCCACCATAGACAAGGCGCATGCAGGAGAGGGCGGTCCGGTGTTCCTCGGGGCCAACTGCATGGGGGTGATTTCCAAACCCGGCCGTTACGACACCTGGTTCATCCCGGAGGAAAAGCTGCCCAAGGTCAGGGATAACGCGGTCTGCCGGGCGGCCCTGGTCAGCCAGAGCGGGGCCTTCATGCTCCACCGCAGTCATCAGTGCCCCCAATTGTCCCCGGCGTACATGATCTCCATGGGCAACCAGACCGATCTCACCCTGGGGGATATGGTCACCTATTTTAAAGATTCGGCCCAGGTGGACGTCATTGCGGTCTATGCCGAAGGGTTCAACGACCTGGACGGCCTGGCCTTCTGCCGGGCGGTGCGGGAAGCCGTCCTGGCGGGCAAGGAAGTGGTGTTCTACAAGGCCGGCCGCACCCTGGAGGGACAGGCTGCCACCTCGAGCCATACCGCCTCCCTGGCCGGGGATTATATGGTCTGCGAGAGCTGTGTCTCCCAGGCCGGCGCCGTGGTGGCCAGGAATTTCAGCGAGTTCCAGGAACTTATGCTCCTTGCCGAAACCCTGAGCCCCAAGGCCGTGACCGGCAACCGGCTGGCTGCGGTCAGCGGGGCAGGCTTTGAAGCCGTGGGGATGGCGGACAGCATTCAATCCGACGATTTTACCATGGAACTTGCCGACTTCAGCCCCGCCACCCGGCAGGCCGTGGCAGGGGTATTGACAGCCAAGAAGCTGGACCGGCTGGTCACCCTGTCCAACCCCCTGGATATCAATCCTTCCGCCGATGATGAAGCCCACGGGGAGATCGCCAAGATCCTCTGTGAAGATCCCGGTGTGGACGCCGTGGTCATCAGTCTTGATCCCATGTCACCTGCCATGAGAACCCTTGAGGACAGCCCCATGGACCGGTTTCTCATGTCCCATCCCGGCAGTATTCTCAACCGGATGATCGCCCTGAAATCAGCCACCCGGACCCCGGTGGTGGCGGTGGTGGACGGCGGACGCTTGTATGACCCTTTAAGGGACGCCCTGACCGCCGGCGGTATCCCTGTGTTTTCCGTGTGCGACAAGGCCATTGCCGCCCTTTCCCTGTATATCCAGGGCCGGCTGCGGGCCGATGCCATCCGCCTCAGCGAAGGCGTAAGCCGGGGAGGGTGTGCCCATGACTGATCAAGAGGTGGTCTTTCTGACAAAATCCCCGGTGGAATTGTACAAGATTTTGAAATTTGAGAATCTTGCCGCCAGCGGCGGGGAAGCCAAATACCTGATCGCCGACGGTCTGGTCCGGGTGAACGGCGCGGTGGAGACCCGGAAACGGAAAAAAATTTATCCCGGGGATGTGGTTGAACTGAACGGCATCTGCCTGGAAATCAGGATGGCCGGGGCGGCGGACCCGGCCGGTGGCTGACCGGGAATACAGGCAATTGAAGCCCGGGCGAAATATGGTTTAAATGTGGGTTTCGGGCCGCGTTATTGACAGTAAAATGAATGATATTTAGTCTCTTTGCTGTGATCTTTTGTTGGGTTATTGCCGCGTAACAGCGAGATTAACTCAATTAACAGAAAGGAGACATCATGTCTGAAGACCTGGCTTTCCGCATTCAATTGGGAATCGTCCTTCCGAAAATGAAGGAGATGATTGCATCGGATCTGAACAAGATCGTCGGTGAACTGGTGGATACCCTGCAGATGGGGACCCGGGAAGGTGAAGAGCTCACCGCCGGACCCATCAAGGAGATCATCATGAAAGATTTTGAGATCTTCATCGATGAGACCATCATGCCTGAAGTGGAAAAGAAAATAGCACCGCCGGCGGAGGCGGCCCCTGAAGAAGAGGCGGCTGACGGTGATGGTGGTGAAGAAGAGGCGCCCGCAGACGAGTAGGGCATCAAAAACTTAGGAAAAAAAGGTCCCTGCGCAAATACCGCAGGGGCCTTTTTTTGTGGGAAGCATCGCTTCTGAAAGAAAAACGGTGATCAGGACAATATCCGGTTTGTCATGGCGGATTGAAGCTGGGGTACCAGGGTGTCCGGATCAAAGGGCTTGGGTACATAGCGGTCGGGCATCAGGGTCAGGCCGTCTGCCAGTATGTCGGGGTTGCCCGTGCACAGCAGCACCGGGACATCGGGCATAGCGGTTCTGATCCGTTCGGCCAGTTCCCGGCCGGACATACCCGGCATGGCATAATCGGAGAAGACCAGGTCGAATTGATCCGGATCGGACAAAAGGGCGGCCCAGGCTTCCTCCCCGCTGTTGCAGCAGGTCACCTGGAATCCGTGGGCGGTCAAAAGTTCACGGGTGGCCTGGCAAAGATCTGGTTCATCGTCTGCAAAGAGGATGTGTCCCCGCCCTTGGGCCTCTTCTTCTGCGGTTGGCACGGCGGGATAAGCATCGGCTGCGGCGTCCGATGCAGGCAGAAATATCTGCAGTTCCGTCCCCTTTTTTGTTTCGCTGAACAGCCGGATATAGCCGTCATGTTCCTGGACGATGCCCAGTACCACCGCCATGCCAAGCCCTGTGCCCTGGCCCGGCGCCTTGGTGGTAAAGTAAGGGTCGAACATTTTTTTCTGGGTTTCAAAGTCCATGCCCGTCCCCGTATCCTTGACGGAGATGCAAATATAGTCTCCCGGGGGAATTCCCTGATTCATGAGGCCCGGATCCTGAAAAACACTGGTGTCGTATAGCCTCAGGGTCAGGGTGCCGCCGGTTTCCGCCATGGCCTGGTAGGCGTTGGTGCACAGGTTCATGGTCACCTGGTGAAGCTTGCCGGGGTCCGCAAGGATAGCGGCGGAGGACTCCAGATGGGCATGGATTTCAATGGTGGGGGGCAGGGTGGCCCGGATCAGGTCCACCACTTCCTGAACCACCGGTGCCGCCCGGGTGATTTCCCGTTTGGGCTCGGACTTTCGTGAAACCGTTAGAATCTGGCGTGACAGGTCTGCGGCTTTCTGGGCACCGGCCCGGATTTTCCGGATATCCCGCTGCAGTTTTTCAGGGTCGTCCATATGCCTTTGAGCCAGTTGGATATAGGCGAACATCCCGGAAAGAATATTGTTGAAATCATGGGCAATGCCGCCGGCCAGGGTACCGATGGCTTCCATTTTCTGGGAGTGATGGATCTGGAGCTCGATTTTTTTGGTGTCAGCCATAAGCCTTTCCAGGTCTTTGTTGGCCTTTTTAAGCTGGGCTGTTTTCCGGGTGTTTTCCGCGGTGCTGTCCTGCAATTGGCAGGACAGGCGGTCTTTGACGTGAAGCGCTGCAAGTGTCATGACGCAGGACAGCAGCATAACGATACTTGTAAAAACCAGAAAAGAGTAAAAGGCCGTGAGCAACCCGCCTTGCATGGGGTATATCCGGCTGAGTGTGAACATGGCACCTGTGGCCAGCAGGCTTAAGGCCAGCAGCATCAAAGATATGTGCTTTTGAACGCTGTGTTTTTTAAGGGCAGGGCATTTTTGCTGCAACCAGTCAACGATCTTTAATCCAATCCGCGTGTGTCGCTCCATTCAGGGGGGTCCTTAAAGGTCTTTGGCAGTCCGTATAAATTTGTTACAAGTATCGACATAAGGACTGGATAAAATCAACCCCTTTTCTCATATCGCTCATTCGCCGCTAACATTCGTGAAAGACCCTGAAAATTGGGGTTTGGTAGGCATTAAGGTGTGCATTACGGTTGATTCTGGCGGCCGGGTCTGGTATGTGTGGGCCTGGGTTGGATGCGATTCTCAATGAAATCAGATGTCCCCACGTGATTCGAACAGTCAAAAAGGCGCTGACGGGAAACCCATGATAGATTTAGAAAATATGACAATACTGATTGTGGACGACATGAAAAGCATGCGGTCCATTATCAAGAAAACCCTGAGAAATCTTGGATTGGGCCGGCAGATCCTCTTTGCCGAGCACGGCAGGGCCGGTATGCAGATCCTGGAAGACAAGATGGTGGACCTGGCCATTGTCGATTGGAAAATGCCGGTGATGAACGGTGCCCAGATGCTGGACGCCATCCGGAATGACGCCCGGTTCAGGGACATGCCCGTCCTCATGGTGACGGCGGAATCAGAGCGGGACATCGTCTATGACGTGGCGGAAATTGAAGTGGACGGGTACCTGATCAAACCCCTGACCCCGGCCATGCTGGACGATAAGATCCGCCAGGCTGTCGAACGGTTCAACCACCCGGATGAGGCCACCCTTCTGGTGCGTAAGGCAAGAGAAATGGAAGAGGCCGGCAAAATGGACATGGCCATCCGCTGCCAGGAACGGGCGGTGATGATGCGGCCCAAAGCCTCCCGGCTGAAGCGAAACCTGGGGCTTTTGTACGGCAAGGCCGGCAAGGTGTCCACCATGGAAACGTGCTATCTTGAAGCTGCAGAGGTCAACCCGATGGATGCCGTTACCCGTCACCTGCTCAGCAAATTCTACTGGCAGCGCAAGGACTGGGCCCTTTCCGTCCGTTACGCATGTGAGGTCCTGGCCCTGACAAACCGGTACAACGACCATGCCATCAACGAGGGCAAGCAATTGCTTGCCATGAAACAGAACGATCTGGCCGTGACCCTGTTTGCCCGCCTCATTGCCAAGCTTGAAAAACATCTCCAGCTCAAAGAGGAAATCCTGGATATCTGCATGGCCCACGGGGAAAACCGGTTTGCCAAAAGCCTTCTTAAAAAACTGCTCAAGGAATTTCCTTCAAACCACGAGCTGCTTTTCAAGGCCGGCTTGATCTACGAGGCGCTCGGGGATGAGGACCAGGCCCTCGAATACTTTCTGGCCGCAGACAAGAACATGGTCCATCCCGTGAAATGCAAGCTCAAGATCGCCCGCATTTTTTACGTTAAGAATAAGGTCATTCAGGCAGATGATTTTCTTTCCGCCGTCCTGCGCCTGGACCCTGAAAACCAAGAGGCATTGGAACTGCGCCGCAGTTTTTAAGCCGGCTATTCGTAAATTTTTTCATCGGCTGCACCGGCCTCTGCTGCATCCGGCTCAGGATCCCTGTATATCCCCAGGGGTTTTT
>MDTD01186926.1_pt1 | contig 18259 bp, 16 predicted proteins | sample 811221 | NCBI WGS metagenome assembly MDTD01 (sample SAMN05326646, study PRJNA326480) | marine metagenome | isolation source: seawater | place: Pacific Ocean: South West | collected 2011 | reverse complement strand
TCCGACTCCATGAGCCTGCTGATGCCTGCCTCAAATTTCGAGCGATCTGACGAATTGTCCCGAACCTCTTTCAACCAGAAATACACGTGATGCTCCATGAGGGGAGAGTTAGCCGGTCTCTCCGTGAGGTAAAAGTGGAAAGATTCAGGTGATCCTCTTACTCATTTTCCAATGTGGGATATTGACCTCAAGAAATGTTTCACCCTCCCTGGTAAAACCGAGCTTTTCATAGAAACCGAGGGCCGTGTCCCGGGCATGCAATTCAATGATAGAGATAAGCTCTTCGCGCAGCGTCTGCTCAACCCCACGTATCAGGTGCCGACCCCATCCGGCACCCTGAAAATCCATAGCCACGGCCATCTGTCGCAGCTTGACCACCCCGTTGCCCAGCGAGCGAATGACAAGACAGGCGACGGTTCGCCCTTTCACAGCGCAACCAAAATGGCGCTCCTTTTCTTCCCATGACATCTCCTCCTCGGTCCATTGGATATTAAGTGGGTCACGCAGGATCCGCTTTCTCAGATTCAGCATGTCAAAATAGGCCTCTGACCCAAATGCTTCCTCCTTCACCACAGTGCCCGAGAGATGCTGCCTCACAGGTTTCACTGCCCCTCACCGATCAATTTCTTCCACCCCACTGGTTGGGTCCACGCCTGCTCCTTCTGCCCGGCGTAGGAGGGGTTCGGATGATCCCTCGAAGAGGTCACCCTCGCACGAACATAAAGTTCATCTCCTCTCAAGCGGTAGACTGGCTGAAGAGATTCTGAGATGTCGAACTCTTCTCCTACAGCGGAATCCTCACCTTTCCGGGTGCCTATAAACTGGGTCTTGTAGGATACCCCAGGCTGCCCTTCGATCTCCAAGGCGATGATGTCCTCCTCGAACGACACATCCGCCAGGGTCACCCCGGAGGAGCCATAGAAGTCACCTCGCTCCAGCGCTCTCATCAGAAGATCCGCATCAAGTCGCTGCGCCCTGACCATGATCCAGCCCCGACCGGGCGAAACGTTACCTCCGTGATATTCATGTGAATCGTCAGTCGCCATGCCATACAGGGGGGCCGACTTCAATTTTCCGACTCGGATCGCATTAGCCATGTCCCAGAGCTGTTCGTCCCCGGGGTGAGTTTCATCACCGAGATGATTAATACCGGGGTGTCCGTTGTAGACCTCGAAAAACTGCTCCTCGACTACTTCAGCTAACTGCTCTGCTGTGAATGAGAAATGGAAATTCGGGTGATTCAAATGCGCAATAATGGGCTTGCCGAGACGTTCCGCCTGCTCTCGAACCTTTCGAAGGTTGTTCCGCATGGTATCGACAACGGATGTTCCCTTCTGGGGTGGAATTACCTCCTCCAGGTTCAGGGCATTGATATGCACCTGATGTCTTTCGAAACGGTCGGTGATTTCCTCCGCTTCGATGAGGATGAAGCGACCCTCTTCCTCAAATTCTGATCGCAGTTCGTCGAGTGGCTTAAGGCGAATCTCCTCAGCACCTCCTTCTCCGCGGACCTCTACCCAATCCTCACCGAATCGCTTGCGGTACTTTTCCAAGGCAGAGGGACCGCCACCTTTCTGACGACCCTTGATCGCAGCAGTCTTCATCCACTTCTCTCCCCGGCTAAGAATATTGTGATCTGAGAGAGCTAGAAAATCATACCCCTTCGCTTTATACCAATCTACCACCATGTCGGGAAAATCATTCCCATCACTCCAAAGGGTATGGGTATGAGTGTTTCCCCTGAACCACAGGAGCGACTTCTCTTCATCCTTTACTTTCTGGGCGCGGGGCCAGAACAGAGCACCAACGAGTCCAAGCACGACAACTCCAAGGAGCAGATGATATTTTTTCATAAGAATGGGTTGCGAATCGCTTGCGGACACGTAGTACCTTAACTTGCATCACTTTTTACGTGCCTGAATTCTCTGGGATTCCTCCTTCTCAATCTCTCTGACAAACACGTTGCGCCAGCGGATCTCACCTCCATGCGTCTGCAATTGAATTGGTCCTTTTTCAGGCAGTGGCCCCTTCTTATCAAAGTAGTTTTGCAGCCGCGCATGATCTACTACCAGCTTTTCATTAAGATGAATGGTCACGCGGTCTCCCGTCATGATGATACGGAAGCTGTTCCATTCTCCAAAGGGCTTATCAGCGAGGACTAGTGGATCTTTGCCAGGCCAACTCTTGGGATTGTTCCAGAGGCCCCCGGAACCTTTATCAGCTCCTATATTCCACTTTCCGCCCTCTTTTGTGTAATCCCAGATCTGAACCTGCGGAATTCCCCGGAGATAAATTCCACTATCTGCCTTGGCCACTGTCTTGTATTCCAGCAGCAACTCGAAATCTCCATAGTTCTTCTCTGTGCTGAGGTAGAGCCCACGACCATCGTTGACCAGCTCATCATTCTCTACACTCCAGTGCTTTCGGATATCCAACAAGCTCTTGGCTTTTTTTTCAGCCAGCTTCTCCGGGCTCAGTGCCATCCATTTAGCTGGGTTCTCGGTTCCGATGCCCCACCACCCCTTCAGGTCCTTGCCGTTAAACAGAGGCAAGAAGCCCTCAGGCGGCTGCACTTTCAGGTGGTCATCCGCGACCACAGGAATTCCGGCGATAAGGGTTATTAATAAAACGGCAGTTGGCACTTGAATCAACGTGGTTTTCATAGGCAGAGAAACGAATAACCCGCACATTCTAGCCCCCGGACTGCAAGTGGCTATTGCAAAATCTTCTCCCGCTTACTATTTCTGCACTAATGCGTTTCTTCCTCTTGCTTCTCTTTCTGTGCTCATCGCTCTGGGTCCAATCCTGTATGGCACGGCAACCCAATGTTGTCCTCGTCATCACTGACGATCAGGGATATGGCGATCTCGGGTGCAATGGTCATCCATGGGTAAAAACCCCCCATCTGGACAAGTTACATACCGAGGCGGTCGCATTAGACGACTACCACGTCGCCCCTACCTGCTCTCCGACCCGTTGCGGCTTGCTGACCGGACACTGGACCAACCGTACCGGGGTCTGGCACACAGTGAACGGTCGGTCCATGTTACGAGAAAATGAAATTACACTTGGCCAGCTTCTCAAGGATAATGGTTACCATACCGGGATGTTTGGCAAATGGCATCTTGGGGATAACTTCCCCTACCGTCCAGAAGACCGGGGCTTTACGGAGGTCTATCGCCATGGAGGCGGAGGAGTCGGGCAAACCCCGGATCTCTGGAATAACAATTATTTTGACGGCCGCTACTGGCATAACGGCAAGATCGTCGCCGCCAAGGGATTCTGCAGTGACGTGTTCTTCGACTACGGTATTCAATTCATCCGGGACTCCGTCCACGAGAAAAAGCCTTTCTTTGCCTACATTTCGACAAACGCCCCGCATGGGCCTCTGCATTGTCCTCAGAAATACATGGACCTCTACCCGGGTCGCAGCAAGGCAGAGCAGGCTTATTACGGTATGATCTCGAATATTGATGATAACGTCGGCCGGACCCGACGCGTTCTTGAAGAACTGGAGATTACAAATAACACCATCTTCATATTCACCACCGATAACGGGACGACTCTCGGCAGAAATATATTCAATGCCGGGATGAAAGGCTCCAAGGGAAGCGAGTACGATGGGGGACACCGGGTTCCATTCCTTGTCCACTGGCCCGCTGGCCACCTCAACAAGAAACGATCTGTCAAGACTCTCACATCCTTTGTCGATATAGTACCGACTCTCCTTGATCTTTGTGGAGCCAGCAAGGTTCCCCCTTCCCTCAAATTCGATGGTATTTCGATCAGCAAGCTACTCAAGGAAGGAGATCACAAGGGCTGGCCCGATCGATTTCTGATCACAGATTCGCAGCGAGTCAGAGATCCTATTAAGTGGCGAAAGTCCTCCGTGATGTCCGAGCAATGGCGACTGGTAAATGGTACTGAGCTCTATCACATCGATAATGACCCTGGCCAAAAAAAGGATCTTTCCGCGAGCAACCCCGAGCAGGTCAAAAAGATGCGTGCTTTCTACAACGACTGGTGGGCGGAACTGGAGCCGACGTTTTCTCAAACCACTGAAATATACCTTGGCCATAAGGACCATCCACGCGTCTCACTGACCTCCCACGACTGGATCCAAGAGCAGAACCCACCTTGGAATCAGGGTCACATCCGCAGGGGGTCCGGGGCACAAGGAGGAAAGCATCGTGGCCACTGGGCGGTTAAAGTGCTTAAGACAGGGGAATATTCCTTCGAGATGCGCCGCTGGCCTGCAGAAGCAAATATTCCGATCAACGCGAGTGTTCCCGCCCTCTCTAACGTTCCCGGCTCAAGCAAGGCCTTTAGCACCATCCCAGGAAAAGCCTTCGACTTTGAGAAGGTGACCCTTCGTATCGATGGCAATGACATTGCCTCCGCACCCGTGAGAGATTCAGAGAGCCACATAAAGCTCACCGCAACGCTGACCGCTGGATCACACCGCCTGTCTCCTTTCTTCACTACGTCTACCGGCGACCAACTAGGGGCGTATTACCTCATCGTCGAACCTGCGCCTTGAACAGATTATCCACGTAGAAAAGGGTAATCTGAGCCTCCTTTATTCACTTTGGCGAAATGACTCGGCATCCTTCTACGTATCCTGTTACATACGCTGTCCACGCTTCCACCCGATCTGGACAAATATAGACCTTTTAAGGCAATCCAAACCGGAATACCAATCATGATCACACGCATTTTTCTTAACTCCTCCGCCCTCAGCGTGGCAGTTACTGCTCTTCTGCAAATTATTCCCACAAGTGGATTGGCAGCAGACACTCCAAAGGTGAATGAGAAGCAACTCCTCGAGGCTCTCAATCAAAAGAAGACTCAGGCCCTTTCCGAAGCAGAAGAAGCTCAACTTCTCATCGCAGGGTATGAAGAATTCCTTGAGGACCCGGAACTCAATCCGGAGGAGCGCCCCGAAATCCGGAAAAGCCTTATCAAGGAAAAAGCCCGCTACAAGCAACACCGATCGAAAGCCGGAAGAATTCAGGTAGCCCAACGAGAACTTCGGCAACTTACCCACGATCCCGCGGTAACCATATCTAGCCTCAAGGCCGCATACGCCGACCTTGAGGGCCTCGCCGAAAGAGGAAAGGCTGCATGGAATGAAGTCCTCTCCACCCGGGGGAAATTTGTTGGAAATCTTGAGCGAGAGCACGAGCAACATCTCAAGGACGCCCAGGAAACGCTTCGTAGTCTGAACGTCGAAGCACAAGCGACCGAGCTTCTGCTGAATTCTGTGGATCCCAATTCAGGAGATACTTCCGACTCTGAATTTTTCGTCGCACTGAAGCTTCCCGCTATAAGGTCGGCGGTTGAGCGGGGATTCCGGATTGTTGCCAATCCGGGAGACAAGCAACGGCAGGCGCAGACCACACTTATCGCCCTGATCGCCTACTCACAATATTTCTGGGATCACTACAGCGGAAAGCGCTCCCTCCTAACAGAGGACGAACTGCCCTCAGACCGCCAGCGCAATATTTTCGGTGTCCCTGACGGAAAGGTCCTCACCAGTGATATGATCACACACAACAATAGCCACTTTTACTATCTCGCTCCCAAAGCGCGCGAAAGTTTTAACAAGAAGCTAGAGATGATATGGGGAGAGGGCGCTGTATCCGTGGCAACATGGAACCAGAAATATGATGAACCGTTCGCTCAAGCCTGCCGTGCCTTGGCCACGGTAAATGACGAGCACCTTGTCCCCAACCCTCAGGTTTTCTCTATCATGGAAAAAATCGAACTTCTCCTCAATGAGCTCGATCTCGTGCAAAAATCCATCACCCAGCTGGACTCCAACTATCGAGCACAACTGTCGAAGGCTAAACAGTTTGGAGACGAGGCTCGCCTCTCCTCTGCACACTATAACGCAGAGATCTGGAGCAGGGAATCTGAGCAGCTAATGGTCGGATTTGAACGCAGTTATGCCCTTCTCGCGCAACAACTGAAGGATTCCCTGAAAGAAGGATGGATTCCCGATGCCCGCAGAATCTCAGAGAGTGCTCTGATAATCGGCAAGGCCCAGAAACGTTTTTATGCCGTCCGCGAGGTCAAGGAGGAGCTCGAGGCATTGCTTTCTCACCGGAAATAGCGTCCTTAGGAAAACGCGTCAGGTCTCCAATCCGAAGTGCCGCCCTTTGGCGACCTTGGGGTTGGAGGAGTTCTCCATGTGCATTTCCTTGTTCTTAACGAAGTCTTGGCGGTCAGGAGCAAGACGGCCTTCCATTCGGTTCTGGCGACCGTCTCGTAGATAAATTTCTTTCACTTGCGAAGTAAACGGAGACCCTGTCTCCTATGAGCAGTAATTACAACGTCGGTGTAATCGGTTATGGATGGGCTGCTGCTGCCCACATAAACGCTCTCAACAACACCTCACAAGGAAACGTCACTGCGGTACTCTCCACACGCAACCTTGATCCGGCAGAATTGTCATCAACCCATGGAGGCGAAATCAAAGTCTTCGATAATCTGGATGAGATGCTTGCCGACGCATCTATTGATGTGGTCGACATTACCTCTTATCCAAACCAGCACAAGGCTCAGGCAATCGCCGCAGCCAAGGCCGGAAAGCATGTTATTCTTGAGAAGCCCATTACGCTGAATCTTGAGGACGCGGAGGAGATCCAGAAAGCTTTTGACTCCAATCACACTCAAAGCTGCGTCTGTTTTGAGCTAAGGTTCATCTCTCAGTTCACCACCATCAAATCCATCATTGAAGAGGGACTTATTGGAGACATCCACTATGGAGAGATTGACTACTACCATGGCATTGGCCCCTGGTATGGACAGTATCGCTGGAACACCACAAGGCAGAATGGAGGGAGCTCTCTGCTCTCTGCCGGATGTCACGCTCTCGACGCTCTGCTTCTCTGTATGGGATCAGAGGTCGAGGAGGTAATGGCGTATAATACGAAATCTTCTCATGAAGTGTTCAGCAGTTATGAGTACCCTACCACCACAACTACCATTCTTAAATTCCGCAACGGGGCTGTGGGCAAGTGCGCCAGCCTCATTGACTGCATGATGCCCTATTATTTTCACACTCATCTCTGTGGTAGTGAAGGGAGCATTCTCGACGACAAGATCTTTTCTTCCAAGCTCCACCTACGCGACAAGGCGTGGACCAAGCTGCCCATTGCTCTCGCAGATTCCGGCGATGTTGCCGATCATCCATATCAAGACCAGTTCCAAGCCTTTTTTGATGCGCTCGACAGAGGTGAGCCTATGCCCCTGACCAGTTATGATGACGCGCTTCAAACCTTCCGGGTTGTCTTTGCCGCTGATCAGAGTGCTGCGAGCGGTAAGCCGGTAAGGCTCTAGGGCATGAAAGTGCTAACCCTTAATCTCATACTATTCACCCGTGCGAAGCACTGCTCTTGCCATCTTTGCCCACCCCGATGACATCGAATATTTCGGTGCGGGAACTCTGATTCTGTTGAAAAAGGCAGGATTCGAAACGCATTATTTTAATCTATCAACCGGTAACTGCGGGTCAGTCGAAATGGGCGCAGAGGAAACACGCAGAGTTCGGCTGGCCGAGGCGCAGTCCGCTGCCAGCATCCTTGGAGCTCATTTTCATCATCCTATCTGCGATGACCTTGAGATCTTCTATGATCTGCCCACCCTCCGTCTGGTAGCGGGGGTAGTGCGTAAGGTAAAACCCTCCATAATTCTGACCCATCCTCCACAAGACTATATGGAAGATCACACTAACACCTGTCGTCTGGCTGTTACGGCGGGATTTACGCACGGAATGCCCAATTTCGTTACCACCCCACCTTCCGATGACATCTACCCTGACGACGTATTTATCTATCACTCCATCCCCCACGGCCTCTGCGACCCTCTTCGCGTCCCCGCTTCCGTGGAATCCTTTGTTGACACCAGTTCCGTCTTTGCGACCCAGCGCGAAGCACTTGCGGCCCATGCCTCCCAACGAGACTGGCTTGACAAGTCTCAGGGTGCCGATTCCTACCTCAAGGTCCTCGACGACATCTCCCTGAAGGTTGGCCGACTATCTGGACGCTTTCGACAGGCCGAAGGCTGGCGACGCCACCTCCACCTTGGTTTCTCTACTCGCGACGAGGATCCCTTGAGCAGGATTCTCGCGGAGAAGTATTTCACTCGCGAACAAAACGGACCCTGATCATCCTATTCAACGCTTCTCCCTGAACAATGCGTCCTCAATCAAAAATTTCTTCGTCGTGGTGGGATTACACCACCTTGGACCCCTCCATAATTCGAGATGCGGCTAAACTGACTCCGGCAGATCTCCTCCAGCTTTCTCGCCCTGGTTTTGCGGTCAAATTTTACGACACCCTCGAGGATTTTTACCTGGCTGAGGCACTCGAATACATCGAGGCATGGAGACAGTCGACCGCCGACAATCCGGTAGGTATATGTGGTCCCATCGGACCGACTGAGCAACTCCCACTTGTAGCCCGACTTGTCAATGAACTGGAAATCGATGTTTCTGATGCTCACTTCTGGGGCATGGATGAGTGGATAGGAGATGATGGAAAGGAAGTGCCGCTAAATCATCCTCTTTCCTTTGAAAGGGCTGACCGGGAACTGTGTTTCAACCGCATCAAGAGAGGATTTCCAGAAAACAACCTCCACTTCCCTGCTGCGGATACCCGGCGCTACATTAATTCCTGGAACGGAACAATACGATGCGCAGTTATGCAGGGAGGACAAGGTGACATCAAACATTGGGCCTTCAACGATCCCCCTCGACGTGAAGGTCAGTATCTGGACTCTCCTCCCCCGCCGGAAGAATACCGCAAGCTGACAACTCGGGTAGTCGATCTACATCCTGTAACGCTCGCCCAGAATGCTCGCACTTCTGGTGGTGGAAATATCACAATCGTGCCAAAACAGGCAGTTACGGTCGGTCCGGTCGAAACCTGGCAGGCCGAGAAGGTTGCCATCTGGCAGGCCGGAACCCACGACAATCCTCTCGGCCAGCGCCTCACCGCTCTCATGATATCTAAGGGAATTGCCGATTCCGCTGTCCCTATGTCACTGCTCGCCGACCACCCCAATGTGCAGTTCAACTATTTTACAGGAGGACTGGGCTCATGCGCCGTAGAAATGCATTGATTACGCTGGAAGCGCAGCCTGCCAGAATCTGAGACAAAATATTGACCCACTCGCGAAAGTGGCCACTTTGGCATCGGACCAAATGATTTTTCCGGTTCGAACGACCATTAAAACCACTCCCTCGCCATGAATCATATTATTCCCACTCTGCTTGCCACAACCCTGATCGGCACTTCGGTCTATGCCGCACGACCCGACTGGCTTCAGTGGAGAGGCCCGACACGCGACAGTCAGATTCATGAGTCTGCTAAAGCGTGGCCCGACAAGCTGACCGAGGGTAATCTCAGGAAAAAATGGTCGGTTGATATCGCTGAGGGATACTCTTCTCCCATCGTCTCGGGTAATCGTGTGATTACCGTTGAGACCAAATCTAAAAAGAACGAAATCGTCCGGGCGTTTGATCGTGATTCTGGAAAACAGCTCTGGGAAAGTTCATGGGCAGGATCCATGAAGGTTCCGTTTTTTGCTGCTAAGAACGGCAGCTGGGTCCGAAGTTCTCCAGCAGCGGACGACAAGAACATTTACATTGGCGGAATGCTGGACGTCCTTGTTGCCCTGGATATTAGCACCGGCAAGCAAAAATGGAGCGTCGACTTCCCCAAGAAGGAAAAAACAACCAAACCTCAGTTCGGCTTTGTCTGTTCTCCTCTGCTGGACGAAGACAGCATTTACGTTCAGGTCGGTAGCGCCCTTCGCAAAATTCGGAAGGATAATGGAGAAACAATGTGGAAGTCCCTCTCTGATGAAAGGGCAATGTTCGGATCCGCATTTTCATCACCGGTTCGTGCCCGAATCGGAAAGCGCGACCAGATCGTGGTTCAGACTCGGATGGAACTCGCGGGCGTAGCCCCGCATGATGGTAAGGTTATCTGGAAGACCCCGGTCAAAGCCTTCAGGGGAATGAACATCCTTACTCCTACCGTGATCGACGATAAAGTGTTCACCTCTACCTACGGTGGTGGCACCTTCTGGTATGGAGTCGAAACAAAGGGAAACAAGCAGGACATCTCGTCCCTGTGGCAGCATAAGGTTGAAGGATACATGTCCTCGCCAGTCGTCGTCGATGGCCTGATTTACATGCATGGACGCGACAAGCGTTTCCACTGCATCGATCCAGTGAAAAAGGAGGTCCTCTGGTCTACCGGCGAGGTATTCGGTGATTACTGGTCCATGGTAGCAAACGGAAAGCAGATCCTCGCTTTGGACAGTCGGGGATATCTCCTCCTCGTCAACGCCAGCCCGAAAGGGTTCAAGCCGGCCGGAAAGATCGAGGTCAGCGGCCGAGCAACGTGGGCTCATCTTGTTGTGTGTGGGGACGAAGTCTACATTCGGGACCTCAAGGGTCTCACCGCCTACAGTTGGAAGTAACCAGTAGAGCAGAGCTCGTTCAGTCGAGAATATCCTCCGTCGGCTTTTTCTTAGGTGGAGGCTTTTTTCCGGGCTTCTGCGTCGGCGGTTTCCAGTCTGGATGGGGGGTAGCCCAGATCTTTCTCTCGCCGAGATTCAATGTCTGGCGCACGGCATCATCGGCGAATACCCAGCCGACCGGGATCCGCTTGTCCTCTGCGATCCTCCGGGCACCAATATACTGCTCGAAAGAATCTCTGGTCACAAAAAACCGAAGATAGTCTCGGTTGAACGAGGCCGCAACCATCACCTTGTTGCCAGCAGATCTCGATTTTACAAGGTCCTCCAAATCTTCACCCTTACCATCCCTCGGGTAACAGAAAACCTGCAGATGTCCGTTTTCATGCAGCTTGAAATCATAGCGGAAGAGAGGGTTACTGTCCGTTAACGCATCCAGCACAGGAAGAATTTTTTTTCTATCATAGCGATTCTTATATTTAGGATCATCGGACAGCAGATCCTTTCTCGGGGACACCGTGGCTGCGATGGCGTCCAGAATACCCTCCCGGTCGAAATGAATCAATTTTCCACCACGAATAATCATACGGATCTCCTTTGCTTCCTCTTCAGGGACGCGAGGATTGGGGAGACGGACCAGTTTAGGCTTCCTGTTTCTGAGAGTTTTCTCTTCCTCCTTCGCCTTGCTTCTTAACTGCGCCAGTCTGCCGCCCTCGGCTACGAGCTTTTGCCTTAGTTCCTCGATCTCCTGCCCGATGATCGCCAACTCGAGATCCAGCTTCTTAAAACGGGCCTCGTTGCTTCTAAGCTCTTTTCTGACTGCGATCAATGTCCGTAACTCTTCTCGCGCCTTCTCCAGGTCCTCAGAGGCCACCGGCTCGGGCTCTTTCAGCTGTTCAAGGCGCTCCATCACGATTTTCTCCTTCGCCTTCAGGTCGGACATCATCGCCACAGTAACTTCAGGTAGATTGGCACGAATCCGCTTAGCCGCACTCGAGACGTTTACCTGAGTGACAATAAGAACAACGATAAGAACGCCGACTACATTTGTCATGGTATCGAGAAGGGAGTCCAGACTCCCCATGGTATCATCCCTTTTTTTACGTCGGGCCATGGCTTCATCAACGTCGTTTACTGAAAAACTCCTTGAGGTCCACATCCCCCTCACCGATCAGGGGGACCTTGCTTGTTACCGCACCAGCTCCCCTGGCGAAATCACGAGCTGCATAAAAACTGGAGCGCGCATCTTCCCTTACAAGAAATACAATGATCCGATCTTTCCTCGATGCTACGTAATCAACCGCCTGTCGGAACTTAGCGTCCTTTGAAATTTCCTTACGGATTACCTCCACTCGCTGGGACGGACTGTGAATGACCACTCCCTCCTTTCGCGCTTCCATGAAAACAGGAGTGACCTTCCGGAAATAGTTGGAGTTGGAGAGAATCCTCAGCGGTAGTCCTCTCCCAGCCTGCTTGGCGAGCTCTCCCAGTTTTTCTTTCCCCTCAACCAAACCCGCCTCAACCTTCTTGTTGGCATCCAAGATTTTATCCCGTTCTACCTTTGCCTCCTCAACCTGTCTGACAAGCGGAGGAAGCTCTGACCCTTCCTGCTGAACTGTCTCGATCTCGGCCGAGACATTTTTCATCTGCAACTTGATCTCGGCCAGAGTCGCGGCATCCGCATTCGTCTGCTGCAACTCCTGCTTCTTCAGCTCAATCTCGGCCTCTCGCTCTGCAAGTTCATCCTGCAGGGCAACAAAGTCTTCAGCCCGAGCGACCGCTTCATTCTTCCGCCCCTGAAGAACCTCTGATACGCTCAGTGCGACAATCAGAATCGTAAGAGACCCAATCAGGCACGCTAGGATGCTTAGAAATGGAAATAACGAGATCTCTGGTCCCGCTGATGCTCGCCCTCTGCCCATTATCTTAAATTCATTTTACGACTTCCCCCGGTTTAAAATTATTACACTCAGAACCACTTCCTTTTTTTCTCAATCTTGACCTGCTTTCCATCTAATTCCCGCAGGATCTTGTTGAGCTCTTTCATTCCGTCCGCAAGGACCTGAAAAGAAGCCTTCACCCTCTCTGATGTCGCATCGAGAGTGTGCTTGGACTGAGCCTCAAGGCTTTCGGCCATTGCCCCAACCTTTTCCTCAATCACGGATCGTTGCGAATCGATTGCGGCCGTGGTCTGCTCGACCAGTTGGAGCTGTTTTGCCTGACCCTCGGCCATCCCCTCTCCAACCTCTCGTAACTGCTGCAGAAGGTCTTGCTGGCTCTCTGCAAGAACCGGAGCAAGGGCGTTGGCGAGAGACCGGGTATTATCGGCAATATCTGAAACCCCACCGGCATCACTGAGCCTTTTAAGAAGGTTTTCAAGGCAATAGCTGTCCACGGAAGCCAGAAGGTCTTCCTCTGCCTTCTGCATTCCACTTGCAGGAAAACTTAAGAGAATGCTCATGCAGAGGGCAACCAGAGTGGTATCAAAGGCAACCCCAAGACCGACGGTCACCTCTGTCAACTGATCCATGAGTGAAGCCATTTCCTGTGTTCCCGACATACCACCTGCCAAACCGGCAATCGCAGTCGAAATCCCGAGCACTGTTCCGATAAAACCCATGATCGGAATGGCCCAGAGAAACACTTTCACAAGGGTGTAACTGCCACCGATTTTTCCCGCATCAATTTCGGACTGCATTTCCATCATGCTCGCTACTTCGGGATTACTCTCGCGGGCCTTGAAATGCTCAAGACCCCGGCGTATCCTTCTAAGCATATAACTGTCCCCCAGTTTAGCCGGTAAAGTTGCCTGATAGCTAAGAAAGTTGTCGACGTTCTGCGGTGTAATTGCATCCGCGATGGAAACAGGAAGAACGTCCATGATGAGTGCGCGTCGCTCCACCTTCAATCTCCGATACTTCAGGATCATAATTCCTGCAGCCCATCCGAGAAAGAGAACGAGGACGAAAGGCACCCATCCGCGATCAAGAAAGAGATCCCCGAAGTAAGTATCCTTGAAAGGAAGCATCATGAGCAGGAAGCCCGCAGTAATTGCAGCCCCAATGGCAAATCCTGTCCACAGTTCCCGGTTCCCGGCACTTCCCCAGTTCTGCCCTCCCGGGCTACCCTCTGCAGCAGGGTCCTGCTGTTTGGAAACCGCACCCGGAGCAGACAGCGATCCTAGAGCCGGAACGCTACAGTTTGTTCCGCAGAAGGGGCACTTCACCTGAGTCTCTGAGGCGAATTGCTGAGCCAGAAGAGCCTGATTACAAGAGGGACAGGAGAATCTCACACCTCAGTTCACCCTATGTGAACTAGAAGTGCAACGCAGCTCATTGTAGCCCACCTCATAAAAATCCACTTTTAAAAGAGCCTTCATGCCTTCCTCGATCATTTCTCGCTTCCTATCTTAAGGCTGTTCGCTTTCCATTCTCTATCCCAAAGGCTTGGCGATGGGGTTCTTTGCCACACCATGAAGACCGTATATCTTTTATTTCTGACACTCATTACTGGCATTGTACCGGTCACTGTCTCTGCGACAGGAAACAAAACCTCCACTCGGTCCCCTAATATTGTCATCATCATGACCGATGATCAGGGTTATGCTGATGTAGGAAAATTCGGCGCGAAGGGGTTCTCGACACCCCACCTCGACCGGCTGGCGGACGAGGGGCTGATCTTTACCAACTGGTATGTTCCTCAGGCAGTGTGTGGCGCCTCCCGAGCCGGACTACTCACCGGCTGCTATCCGAATCGTATCAACATGCTTGGAGCTCCCGGCCCAAGTTCGAGAGGGGGAATTGCAGACGGAGAGGTTCTTATCTCCGAGATGCTCAAGGATCGCGGCTACGCCACAGCCCTGTTTGGAAAGTGGCACTTGGGTCACCTGAAGAAGTTTCTGCCTCTCCAGCACGGTTTCGACGAATACTATGGATTGCCCTTTTCCAATGACATGTGGCCCTACCATCCGGGCGTCCGCCATCTCCCAATGGAAAAGAGACTGAAGCGCTGGCCTCACCTCCCTATGATTGAGGGTAACGAAATCATCAACACAGAGGTTTCGCCTGAGGATCAGGTTGGCCTCACAACCTCTTACACTGAAAGGGCAGTGGACTTCATTTCCCGTAACCGGACCAACCCCTTCTTCCTCTACGTGGCCCACTCCATGCCTCACGTTCCTCTTTTCGTCTCGGACAAATTCAAGGGCAAATCTGAACAGGGACTTTACGGGGATGTCATCATGGAAATAGACTGGTCTGTCGGTCAGATCACGGCGGCCCTGAAGAAATTTGAACTGGCTGACGATACTTTGATCTTGTTCACCAGCGACAACGGGCCTTGGTTGAGCTACGGAAACCACGCCGGGAGCGCTCAACCACTCCGCGAAGGAAAGGGCACTACGTGGGAAGGGGGGCAACGGGTCCCCTGCATCGTGCGTTGGCCTCGTAGAATTCCTGCAGGCCAAGCTTGTCATACTCCGGCCATGCACATTGATCTTTTCCCAACGATACAGAATATTGTGGGGGGGAAAGAACCTCCCCACCAGATTGATGGGCGAGACATCATTTCCCTGCTCACTAATCCCGGGGAGGCTGAGAGTCCACACGAGGCGTATTTCTTTTACCGTGGAGACCGGCTTGAAGCGGTTCGCTCTGGAAAATGGAGTCTCCATCTCAATCACTCCTATCGCAGTCTGAAAGATCAGCCAGGAAAGGATGGAATTCCAGGACCCTATATTCAGAAAGAGACAGAGGTGACCCTCTATGATCTTGAAAAGGACCTTAGCCAGAAATCGAACATAGCCGGAGATAATCCTCAAGTCGTCAATCGTCTGCGGGACCTCGCAAAGAAGTTTGATACCAGTCTGAGGGCGAACAAGCGCCCCAAGGGATCTCTTTGATCACTCCACATTTCAAAGTGGACTTCTTCTTTTTCTCGTTACCCGGATGTGGATTGTTTAATCGGGGCGGTGTTCGAGGATCACACTTGGAAGTGCAAGCCCCTCCTCTCTCCATCGCGGATTTCCAAAGATCCTCTTATCGGTGAACTCGTAGTCGTCCCAGGGAGACTGGCCTTGCATCCGTGGATCACCAGTCACACGAAGATAATCTTCCATCTTTTGCCGAAGCGATGACTTTATCTCTGCAAATTGCTCGTCCTCCGCGAGGTTCCTCAACTGATGCGGATCCTGCTTCATATCATATAACTCCTCAGCAGGACGCCGCCCAAAAGAGAGTCGGTAGTAAGGCGCTATTCCAGTCTCACTACATTTATTCATAAGGAACTCCTTGGTCGCTCCACGGTCACAATCCCCAAGGAATCCCTGGTGGGACGACACGAAATCCGGATCGCCCGCCGGCCATCGAGTCGGCTCATAGTTCCGAATGTAGGCAAAAGAATTAGTTCGGATGCACCGTGCAGGGTAACCTACTCCATCACGGCGACAGATAATATGGCGCTCGAATCCGGTAACGACAAAATCGCGCGATCGAGCACTACCCGTTTTCAGTAATGACTGACCGTTCATCTCTGCTGGAATCTCAATCTCGGCCGCTTCCAGAAAAGTTGGGGCGAGATCAATAAGGTTAACCAGATCTCGACGAGTCACACCTTTCTTGGCGGGTCCGGGGAATCGAATAGCGAGAGGCACCCGGGTTCCAGAATCATAAAGGTTGCACTTGGATCGGGGCATCGGATTTCCATGATCGCTGGTAACCACGATCAAGGTATTCTCCAGCAGATTTTCCCTTTCAAGAATATCGAGCATCCTTCCGAGATGCGTATCGAAGTGCTCGATCTCAAGAGCGTAGTCGAGAAACTCTCCCCGAACAACCGGGTGATCCGGCAGGCTTCCGGGTAGCAACGCATCTTCCAGCTTCTTTCCATGTTTTTTCCATGCCCCTTTCTCAAACCTCTGGTGAGGCTCATTCGAGCCATACCAGAAGAAAAATGGCTTCTCCCTGTCCCGGCTAGCGAGGAAGTCCTCGAAGTTAGACGCATAATCAAGATGGCTCATTCCCGGACGCCGCTCCTTCAATGTCCTGCGGTGAAAAGAGGTGCCTAGAATTGCTTCGGTATGGATTGAGGAATACGAACGGGGTGGCAACGTTTTTCCTGCAGCCGGGGTAAATCCCTCCAGTTTTCCCGGCCCCCAGGTCTTTCCTGTTGCGGCCAGCTGGTATCCGGATTGCTGGAGGAGGAGCGAGAAAATGGCATACTCAGATTTCAAGGACCCCATCAGATTCCCCCCGGGTCCAGTCTCCCACATGTTCCGCCCGGTAAGAATCGAGGTCCGGGACGGCATGCAGGAAGGGCAGGAAGCAAACGCGTGCGTGAAAAGAATTCCCTCCCGTGCCACCCGGTCAAATGCCGGTGTGCTTGTCCCCTTATCGCCATAGGCACTGGCATGCATCCAAGACTGATCATCCGAAATCGCGAAGAGAATATTTGGACGATCGGCACCTTCGATCACTTCCGGCCAAAAAAGCACCAGCACTGCAGCGAGACGAATCATTTCCATCTCTTCCCTGATTTACCGGTCCTTGACAAGCTACCAGTAGATCCGGACACAGTTAGTAGTTTTCCCAGAACACGCGTAAATCCTGAATGCCAATTCCCTCAAGGCTTTCAATCTCCCCCGCGGCTCCCTGAAACACATCACCTTTCGCAAGCTTGCTGGGTGTCACAAGACAACGCATTCCCGCATTATGCGCGGCCTCCATGCCATGCCTTGTATCTTCAATGACAAAACAATTTCGCGGCTCTACCCCGCAACGCTGTGCTACCAATAGATACACCTGCGGATCGGGCTTCTTAGCCTCCACATCATCACCGGCGCACACCGTTTCCAGCGACGAAACGAGCTCCTCACCCAACGAAGCCTCGAGGACTTTTTCCGCGGCCCACTTGACACACGCCGATCCAACAGCCAGTCCCACCCCGGAGCCGATCACTTCCTTGAAAAGAGATTTCACCCCGGGCCGGAGAGCAAGCTCTTCTCGGTCGAGCGCATCTACAACAAGATCCACATACAGTTCCGTCTTTCGCGCATACAATTTCCTGCAGGTCTCACCATGATTTTCCACGGGCGGCGAGAGCCATTTGAGGATCTCATCGAACTTTGCTCCACCCATCGTGGCGAGCCGCGCCTTGTAATCTTCCTCACTCCACTCCCGCGAAAGGTTCAATTCACGAAACAGAGCATTATATGCCCTCCGATGGTAGTCTTCGGTCTCCAAGATCGTTCCATCGAGGTCTGAAATGACTAAATCTATTGGCATTGCACTATATGAGGGACTGATGGCAGCGTGCGCTGAATTCAAGAAATCGGTCCCGGTAGTAGCTCTCTCTTCCGCTCTCAGGCTCCACGACCTGAGACATTTTTACCATCCTGCGAGACCAGTTCCCAACAGGATCACCATGAAATCCAGCAGCAGCCAGAATCGCGGCTCCCATTGCCGAATGGGGGTGGGCTGGGATCTTGATACATTTGCACAGCATATCAGCACGCACCTGAAGACTCCGCCGACTCCGGGATCCTCCCCCGGTCGCATAGAGGTTTTCTCCAACAACTCCCCCTAAAGATTCGATCAACTCGAATACCAGTGCCTCAAGGCATGCTAGTCCCTCTAAACAACCAAGAAAAAATCCTACTTCATCATCCTCCTCACCATCACAAAAGGGCTTGAAGGAACTACTGGCAAACGGAAGGCGCTCACCCTGACGCACTGAGGGATATATGAGATGACTAGTCTCTTCTCGTTCCCGT
>MDTD01104796.1_pt1 | contig 18259 bp, 9 predicted proteins | sample 811221 | NCBI WGS metagenome assembly MDTD01 (sample SAMN05326646, study PRJNA326480) | marine metagenome | isolation source: seawater | place: Pacific Ocean: South West | collected 2011 | reverse complement strand
GTGCGAGTAACCCTTCGGTATCCAGTCATGCCAATTTAGACATCATGGAAAGACCGTCTCCCCGCAGGGCGGCCCTTCTAGTCACTTCCCCAGACATATTGGCATGCCCGGGTGCATAAGCAACCCCCCGACCTACCTCCCATATATCAAGTCATCGTACTTGAAGTGGGACATATGGCCGAGGCAGTTGCGTTGAAAAACCCTTTCAGTGCAGCGTTTATAACTATTATTTCTTGCGAAAATTTTGGTATATTCTGCCACATTGGTGTTAAGCGGGAATATTGCTCATATCAGAGACAAATTCCCAGCAACTATGGTATCTGAAGAAAACGGTTCTAAAACTGATTGTGCTTCCTCATCACGTCCCAATTGAATCAAGCACGCTCCAAGCGTATTTTCAACCTCAAGATTGTTTGCATCACGACTGCGTAGTACGTTGATAACTTTCAGTGCTTTTTCAGCACGGCCACTAACCAACAAAGCGTGTGATAGATTCAGAAGGATTGTATTGTTGTTAGAGTCTACTTTGGCTCCCTGACGCAAGGCCATTATTGCTGCCTCATATTGCGAAGATGACATCGGGTCGTTCTTTGAATCCATTTCTAATGCCGATTGCAATAGAGAAAGACCCAGGTTGTTCAATATTGCAGGGTCATTTGGCCTGTTATTTGAGGCAGTAGAGAGTATTTGGGCTGCTTGCATCCATGATGAATTCGCTATATGTTCAAATGCAGCGTTTACCATACTGCTGATCTCAGGTTGCCCAGAAGATTCGACTGCCAGTGCTTTCGCAGGATGAAGCTGAGGGGCGTCTTCATCAGATGCCATCGACTCTTCTACAGGTGAGTGGTGAAAGTCGTCAAATGATACCTGGACATCTCCTGAATCCAACTCGTTGTCAAAATTGACCTCAACAATCTGCTCTTCTTGCGAATAGATGGCGTCCATATCAACCTCAGCCGCATCTATCTTCCACATATCAGGCACTTCTTCAGCCAGTGTGGTTTCAGTGAAGTCAGTTCCCTTTTCAGCGTCGGCATTCAACTCAGTTAAGTCTGCTACAATCCTCGTAGGTTGAGCGCCAAAGAACTCTGCAGAAATCGGAGATTCATTGGAATCAAGTCCCTTCACACCCTCTGAAGATGGTATTTCTCTAGAGAAGGACTCTGCTAGCCCATCATAGGCTTCAACCTCGACATCTTCGTCAACGTGCCCATTAGATTCGTGGTTAACAGTGGGTGATGCAACAGTTTGTACAGGCAATTTACTACTTGTTTCCTCGACAACGGGTGTAAATTCGTTTGTCGCAACAACTTCGTTGAGGCCTGTTTGCTCAACTATCGCAGGATTAGTTTCGACAGAATCGATTTGATTTTCCTCTTCGGGTCCTTCCGAATCAACATCAGAATCTGAATAAGGAATTGCAACTTCATTTACTTCGGATGTAAACGAACCTACTCCGAACGGTAGAGAGGATTCAATCACCTCCGCTTTTGCACCCAAACCGAAAGGTAGGACCTCTGATTTGTCGACATCAAGTGTGGCGTCACCGATTGCATCAGCGATTTCTTCCAAGCCAGGAATTGCCTCATCATCCATCACTATGTCGTCAACAGTGATGTCCATTGCGACCTGAGAACCGCAGGATGGGCAAGCCCCTCCACCGAGGAAGAGTAAACCGCAAACTCTGCACTCCTGCATATGACCGCCAAAGTGTGACAAAGGCGTACAACCTTTGAACACACCGCAACTTTGAGTGCTAATCACTCTTCTTCGCTACCCTTAGTCGGTAATGCACCAATTGTGAGATCAATAATCGATTCATCATCGACCAGTGCCTCTGCCCAGTTCTTTCCTTTGCTCTTACCGTTGTAGTACTGCCAAACGATTCCTAGCAGAGCAATTCCTAGGAATATGAATTTCCAAACTTCTGCTACCCAGTAAACCATAACAACATATCCAGTGATTATTGTTACAGTCATTAGCATGACAGGGAAACCTGCCTTGAAGAATTCATTGAATGATATCGGATATCCTGCCTCTTCACTCATACCTGCGGTTACTACGTTAGCAGATGCACCGATCAGAGTACCGTTACCACCAAGGCATGCTCCAAAGGCTAATGCCCAAATTAGTGGACCCAAGTCAAGTGATAGCGAGTCAGCGATTTGCAGTACGACTGGAATCATCGTAATTGTGTATGGAATGTTATCGATAAACGCAGATGCGATTGCACTGACCCACAAAATGATCACAAGGGCTGCGACGAATTGGTAATCGGGGTCGAAGTAGCTGATTGCAGATTCAACCTGATCACCGATCCAAGAAATTACTCCCAGGTGTTGCAGTGAATGAATCAGTACAAACAGACCTGCGAAGAATATGAGAGTTGTCCATTCTACTTTCTCTAATGGTTCTTCAAGGTCATGCGGGTCAGTGACCAATAACATCACCACCGCACCAACTAAAGCCACCCAAGATACGGGCACGTGTAATATTGGATTCAGGAAGAACCCTAGAATTACAAGTACCAAAACAGTTCCTGAAGTCTTCAGCATCTTGGCATCCTTTACTCCGTACTTTGATTCAAGTTCTTCTACATCACGTATTCTCTCACCAGAGAATTCTTCTGCATACATCCACTTCAACATCATGAAAGTTGGAACAATGGTCAACATAATTCCTGGAGCCAATTCGATAATGAAGTCGTTGAATGATACACCGTCACTAGCCAGATGAGGATAATCTGTGTTTGCAATTGCTGACTCACTCATCATTGAACCAATGATAATATTTGGGGGGTCACCAATCATTGTTGCTGCACCACCAATGTTTGAAAACAACACCTCAGCGATTAACAATGGAATTGGATTCAGGTCTAGTACACGGGCGAGTTGAATCGTAACTGGAGTAAGCAGTAACATTGTAGTTACATTGTCAAGGAACGCAGATAAAACAGCAGTAACAGCGCACAGAATTACAACCAGAGTCCAAACATTACCGTTGCTTTTCTTGTACGCTTGAACCGCAAACCACTCGAAAATTCCGGTGTGAGAGATGATTCCAACCATCACCATCATTCCAAGGAGCAAACCGATAGTTTCCCACTCGATGAGAGTGGTTGTTTCTGCTAAAGAAAGTGCAGAACCAGCCTTGTAATGATTCAACGCTACAATTGCTGCAAGTCCCCCAACAGCAGCCGCCAAAGTCCTGTGTACAACCTCGGTGATTATCAGTGCGTAAACGAACAGAAGTATCCCTAAACCTACCCAAACCGGCTCTTTACCTAGTCCATCTTTCAGAGAAATACCGATGTCAACTGTCGCCCCACCACCAGCATTTGTGCTAGTGATGAATGCCATCAATCCAGCACCAACTAAAGCGAGTAAAGATATCCACTGCGAAGGGTGTCGATTTAGGATACGGTTGGTACGCATGTTTGTCGGGAGATACCTCGCCTCTATGAGTGTTAGGTCAAGATTGTGACCAAAGAACCCCAACATTTCCCCTAGCAAGAACAATCACTGCGGATGTTTCCTCCGCCAAGTAATCCCAAACTTGGGTTCTGGAATCTCTCTCATAGATTCCTTTGTTGATTTTGATTTTCACTAATTTACGTTTTTTGAGTTGGGCACGAATTTCTTCTACTATGTTCGGAGTTATTCCTGTTTTACCAATTCGAACACTGGGTTGGAAATCTCTATTCATTGCCTGTCGTTTTATTCTTTCAGGGATGTCGCTAATTTTTCCACCCCCGATTATACTTTGGCCCACCGCCGAAACGTTTGATTGTCCCACATTCCAGGCAAGTGGTGATACGCTGACCTTCTCGAATTCTTACCTTAGCAGTTGTACCAGGAATCAATAGGCTTGTGCATCCTCTGCAAATCCAATGCCTGTGAGAAACTGGCAGAGGAAGTCGATTCCGAGATGAGGTCCTAACCAAATGCTTGGCCGCATTAGTTCGTGCTATCATCGGCATTGACACATCAGAAATGATTGAAGATAGGTGAGTTTGTGCTTCTAAAGCAGATTCTCTGCGCTGCTTTTTTGCGCCCGAACGTGATCTTCTGCGGCTCATGCTTACAACTCACTTCAGTGCATCAAGAATGTCGTTTGTGATTAAATCAATGGCTCTATCTCCGTTTATCACATGGAAGATTCCTTTGGATTCGTACCAATCTGCTAGAGGAGATGTCTGATTATGATATGCCTCTAGTCGACTCATCACTGTTTCTGCATTATCGTCAGCACGTCGCTTGAATTCATCACCACCACACGAATCACAAATCCCATCCTTGGATGTTGGCTTGAATGAGTCATGGTAAACTGCACCACAACCAGCACATGTGTACCTGCCACAAATCCGGTCTACAATTCGCTCATCTGGAACTTCGATTGAGATTACGTGTGAAACTGTTGTGATGTCTGCTAATGCCTCAGCCTGTGGCACAGTACGAGGAAAACCATCAAACATCACGCCGTTTTCTGCATCAGGTTCCTTGATTCTGTCCTTGATGAGGTCGATTATCACTTGGTCTGGTACCAATTGCCCGGCATCCATGTATTTCTTCGCCTCTATGCCGGTAGGAGTACCCGCAGAAACTGCAGCTCTGAGCATATCACCTGTGCTTACTTGAGGTAAGCCTGTTGAATCCATGATTCGCTGTGCTTGAGTTCCTTTTCCTGCCCCGGGAGGACCGAACAAAACTATGCTCTCCATGCCCCGGGCGTAGACTGCTTCTGTTTTCACTGTTGGCCTTGTTGGGCTAACCACTGATGGCCGTAATATTGCCATTGTTCCATCGTCCAACCTGGCGGTAAACCACCCGGTGGCAAAGGCGGTCCAACTTGTGGAGCAGGTACTTGCGGCACAGGAGGCTGAGGCGCTGGTGCTGGTGGCCTCCCCTGAGGGATTGCTACAGGCGGGCGACCAGCAGGAATTGCCCTAGGAGGCCTTCCTTGTGGCACCATTGCGGGAGCAGAAGGTGGAGGCAAACTAGGAATTGATTTAGCCAATGCATCAGCTATTTCTTCAGCAGAAACACCACCGCTCGCCAAGGATTCCTGTCCTACTACGGAATCCATAACAGCCCTCATTCTAGCACCGTCATCCGGAATAGAATGAGCATCTGGTGCTACCAAATCCTCTCCAGATGTGTCTCTAGGAGCTGACCTCTTGATTCTTCTAGCAATAATTGCAACACAAAGAATCAGAGCCGCAATGACAGAATAACCAACAGTCGGAGAAACAATTCCAAATAGCCCACCTTGTGATTGTGTATTCTTTACGCTAATTTCCAAGGTTGCTGTGGCTGAACCACATGACAAGGTTAGTTCTTCTATGCCTGCCTTTGTGTCATCATTCGTCTCAACTTTAACCTCTGCATCTACCGACTCACCGGGTGCTAAATTTGAGATTTCTTCCTTTGATAGTGATACATCCCAATCTTTCGCATCTACAGTTGCAATTAGTGTTGAATCTAGAGGTACATTTCCAACGTTTCTAATTGTGATTGTTTGCATTGAATTGTCGTTACGATCGATACCTAGTAGAGGTCTAGACTCCTCATCATATTCTATCGAGCAAAAGGCCCCGGCTTGGACCTTGACAGGATAACTTTCTGAGACTTGTAGTGTCTCAAAGCCGTTATTGATAGTTGCATAAATTCCAATATCAAATGTAGTAGATGTCAACTCATTCACTGGTGCTTTGATTCCAACGATTAATTCGCTACTTTCCCTGGGCCCCAAGATAGTTGGAGGGGCTGCAAATCCTACCTCCCACCCATCCAATGGCAGTGAGTTTGTCCATTCCAAACCGATTTGAGAATTTCCGGTATTCTCTATCATTAACGTCGTGTAAGTGAATTCACCATTGGGTGTGACATCGAGTGTTCCATTTGTTGGTGGTGAAATCAAAAGACCAATTTCATCTTTTACCACCAGAGTTGTTTCATTTATAATGAAATTAGATACATCCTGACTGGTCTTTATGACTAGACGGTTCTCATCATTCCTTTCGGCAACTGGGGAGACTAGAACTTCAAACTCAACCTCGCCCGTTTGTCCCGGAAGAATTTCAATTGTTACCTCTCTGTTGTTGGTTTGAGAATCTGTACGAACTTGAATAGTCCAAGTGGTAAGCTCGGGATTTACTCTGACGGTCAAATCCAATGGAGCGTTACCAGTGTTTTCTATGATTAGTGATAGATTCAACCTCTCTGCCGTATCTACATTCACATCTCTAGCGGTAGTAGCAGGACCAACCGGAATTCCCTCATGGTCTATCAAATCAGTCGAAAACGATTCGAGTGCCTTTACCGTCAGCGTTACTGTTTCTGATATGTTCAATGACAAATCTGTCTGACTTGTGACGGAGCAAGTTATCGAATCTGTGGCTCCAGCCGCAGGCAAACCATCGGTTACAGGTGGGACATACAATCTTACTTGCATGGGGAGATATTCTAGAATATCCAGTGGCTCAAAAGAGTAAGAAGAAGAATTAGAACCTCCCAACTCTACTACCCACCTGTTTTCACTAACACAATCCAAATCGTATACGGCAGGAGAATTACCAATATTCCTGACCGATATTGAAAATGCTGTGCTTCCACCAGGTATTGCTTCCAAACCTGTTGTTCCAGCTGGTGCGACCTGAACGTCTTTTACTTCCTCAACAACTAACTTGAGCCTAATGGTGTGTTTTACGGTTGGATTATTCGAATACTTCGCAGTAACATCCATGACATATGTTCCTGCCATAGCAAATCTCTTTGTTTGCCCTGAAAGGTCTGCATCATCGTCATTCATTGTTATGTTTAGGTAGATTGAATCTCCGGATTGTCCCATTGGAGATAAGGTGAAAGGACCTGACAAATCTGATGTTCTTGACCAAGTATCTTCTGGTGGGAGCAGTAAGTCATCGCGTACAGGATGAGGGATTTGGACTTGAGACAATTGTAATTTCACTGACTGCTGGCCTGTACCTTCGTGTTTCAGAACGACAGGCCACGTGTACCCTTCAGATTCTGAAGGATCGATTGTTTGGTTTACCATGTTCGCATTCTCTTGCCCGTTTTCATCCAAGGCGACCAGCCTAACACCCAGAGCAGAAACTGAAATGGTCATTTCTTCGATATTGTTGTTTACTCCGCTTAGTTCGTCATTAATCTCATCAATTTGAGAGTCGACATCAACTGTTAATCTCATATCATGATCGCCAGTTGATGTAAACGAATGATAAATCGTAATGGAATCAACCAGCCCTGCGTCTAGTGATTGACGTGTTCCTTCGAAGACTATTGTACCCTCTGTTAGATCTTCGAGTTTGACCTTGAATTGACCTGCATCAGAAGTTCCTTGGTTTAGCCATGAAAGTCTCAATGTGATTAGATCGTTTTGAAGTGGGGATGCAGATGAAGGGAATATTGAACCATCAAAGACAATCAGGTCTGCTTTCTCGTCAAGCGTTGCGTCGGCGGTTACAACCAATGCGTATGCTTGCTCTAGCCCTCCTGCGTGACTCACTGTCAACTGCCACTTGCCTGAAGGAAGAACTGAATTCGGTGAAATTTTAATCCTCTCGATATTGTTTACAGAATCATGTACTCCATTAGGAGTTGAGAATCCATTGGCGAATACGTTTCCTTTGTACACAGTTCCATCTGGTGCTGTCAATTTCAAATCTAGGTCGTTAACCAACCTTGATTCACCCTGAGGAGCGTTTGCACTGCCAGCAACATCTGTCCACGCTAGTGTTATTTCGATACCGGAGGTTGGGTCCAAATCAAATTGGTAGAGTGTTGAAAATCCTGCATTGAGTGTTCGAGAATTGTCATGGTAAGTTGAAAGTACGTTTCCATTGTGTTCTGGTAATACGGAACCTGCGACAGAAACTTGCCCCCACCCTTCCTCTGAATTCGGAATATTGGGAGTCCCAAGATCTACTGCCCCATTTATGGTGGCTGCTTTCAGGAGTGCTGCAGTAGGATTAGTGATTCCTACATCTTCTCGAATGAATTCACGAATTAAGGAAACCGAGCCCCCTGCCACGGCGGTCGCCTGACTGGAGCCGGAGAGTGACATGTACATGTCATTGCCATTTGTGTGGGTTCCTGAACCACAACTTGTCCCAACTGGAATCGCAGCTTCTTCAGCCCTTCCAGAACAAATAGCAACACCTGGAGCGACTATGTCAGGCTTTACCCTACCATCCAAAGAGGGACCAAGCGATGAAAAATTAGCTACACTGCCACTTGGACTTGTAGTAGAAGCACCTACAGAAAGGACGTTTTTCGCGGTAGATGGGGCCATCACACTAGAGGAGTTTTGAGAAGGGTCATCTCCAGCAGAAAAGATTGGAAGGAATTCAGGGTTATCGTTAACGAATACGTCAACGGACCTTGAGTCAGCCGTATATGCACCGTAGTTTCCATTCAGCCCCCAAGCGTTGACGGCTACTCTGGACCCTTCTTGTTCAGCGTGATTTAGCATATCATAAATCGAACCGATTCTCCCGAAAATTCCTGTCGGGTTGTGTTCCAATGCATATGCAACGACATATGCCCCAGGAGCAATCCCCTCAGCGCTTGAGTCACCTGTTCCATCTCCTGCCAGTGTAATTGCTACGTGTGTGCCATGACCACCGTTTGTATCATCGGAATTAGGGTCTAGTCCATATTGGGTGTAAACGCCGGCGATCCTGCCAAAAATGTCGGGGTGGTCTTGGTCTATTCCGGTGTCTGTGAATGTGATTTTCTCACCTGAACCATCGAGACCCAAGGATGAGTTCTTGAGTTCAGGAATTCCAACGATTGCTCCTGCTACGGCATTTGTTAACCTAATTTCGTGTGCTTTTTCTGCCCAAATTATTCGACCGTCTCTTGCTAGAGATTCTAGGTTAGGATATCCTTTAACTTCGCACAAATGCAATCCACACCATGCTTCATCAGCTCCCATTGAAACTAAGTCCACTGCTAGAAGTTCGAGTGAAGAAGGCTTCAAGTCTGGGGCAGGAATTATTGAAATGAAATCTGTAGTTCTATCCACCGATTCGGAGACTCTCCAACCAGGCATCATAGCGCCTGCCCATCTGACAGATTCATCGCTCTGAAGGTTAACAAGGTCGTCAGGATGGGAGAGTCTTACTAGCCAATTTGATGAACCTAGATTGTCGAGTATGAAGAGATTGTACTCATCAACAATATCATAGAGTAATGTTCCAGTGTGGTGCTTGAGTTGAATAATTGCCATCCCTGTCGTACGGTAATCATTAGAATCATCCAGGCGTGATTTAGGCAGATCATCTGTCAGTGGATCGAATGATCCAGATTCTAAATGTATGTTATAATCAAGAGATTTTAGTGAAGATTGAGAGGTGTCAATCGGTTGTATCGCGTGCCAATTTGCGGCAGCAATATCACGCTCGCTAGCCTCTACTTCGATTGGATTGTCACTAGCTGTTGACAATGGTGCAAGGAGGAGTATTGCGAGGATGATTACTGTCCTTCGCTGCGCCAACATAAATATCCGGAATGCGCATATGTACTTGAATACAAGCCCCTGCTGAGCCCTAAAGGGCTCATTCAAACATGGATGCAATTGCTGCATCTGTTTTCTGAACAGATACCCGCCAATCCGATTCTGTACCCATCAGAGCACGTATTGCATCTATGTTCTCTGGAATCACATCAGATTCTTGGTGTATTGCCTGGAAATAATACAGATTGTTACCAACCAACTTGACTCCATCTTCCCATACGAAGATCTCGTGCAGGTCACCCCATGTTCTACCCATGTCACGAGCGAATTCCATGACTTCTGCAGTTGTTGTGATTCCTGTCTCGGCACCGTTCATAATTACTACACGCGGGCAATTTGACCACATCTCAAGTACACTTTCTGTTGTCAATCCATGACCCTCCGGGAGAGTAGCCACGATTGAGTGTACGTGCATAATTGTGGTAGGAACGGCCACTGCTAGAGAGTTAATCTTGATTTCAGGTTTTACTGTCATTACATCTGGACCATGATGGCTAGGTACCTTCAGAACAGGTTTGATTGCGTTGATAGGTCCTTTCTTTGAATCTCCGGGATCTGCTGCTCTGCGTATCATTGTACACTCAACCGATAACTCACCGCAATGCTCGTACAAAGGGACAAGTGTTCTTGATAAACCGGTCGTATTACATGAAACAACTCTCGTACCTTCCACATTCATGTTTGCCGCATGGTTAGCACATGAGGTGTAGGACATACCTGTCATTGCGTGTTTTTCGCCGCCTTGGAAAATCCATTTTATTCCTGCAGATTGATACTTTGCCTTATTTTCTGCACCAAGTTTCCCAGGTGAACAGTCGATGACAATATCTGCTACTGAGAGCAAATCGGAAAGACCACCATGACATTCGTATCCTGCACTAGCGAATGCTGCAATTTTTTCTTCATCGTCAAAGGTACAATACAATGGATATCCTTTTCTTACGGCTAAATCACAACCGAATGCTGGGCGAGTTTTTGTCACCCCAATGATTTCCATGTCATCTTGGCAAGCTACTGCATCCGCAACTCGCTTTCCAATTGTACCGTATCCGTTGATTGCAACTTTGATATTCATGCCATTCCCTGTGGGGGGTGCCCTCGCGGAACTCTCATGAACCTTACTTCGCGAAATTTCCCTCTCCTACAGGCAAACTGTTCATCAAAGAGAACACCACCGGCTGGTTGATGGCAACTATTGAAGAGGTCGTTGCGAGTTCTATGAGTATTAACTCGAGATTACCTGCTCAGCTCGAGAAAGCGCTTGAGAGAAACATAGTTCTTAGAATTGGGTGGACAACAAATGGCGACCCCGTTCCAAAAGATGGAGAAATGGGGCTATGTCCAAATTTACCCGCTGGGTCAAAGGTGAGAAGTCTTGGTTATCTCGGATCGTTCACAGCAGCATTTGGACAAGGTGGGTCATTCACTCACCAAGGCGATGTAGGTTCTTTCCTCGGTGCCGGAAACAATGGAAACAAAATCACTTGTGAGAGAACTGCGGGTAATTGTACAGGTTTTGGCCAAAAAAGTGGTCGAATAACAGTTCTTGACGGGACTGGAGATGATGCTGGTGCAAGAATGAGCGGAGGCTTGTTAGTGATCAGAGGAGATACAGGAATCCGAACCGGAGGTGGCATGTCAGGAGGTGACATCGTTGTCCACGGAGATGTTGGCGGCGACCCAGGTGCTGGTATGACTGGGGGACGAATTATCATCAATGGACGTTGCCCAACCCCACCTCCAGGAGTCCTTTTGAGGACACTGGATAAAGACGAACTCAAGAAGATTAACAAGGAACTTGGTGATGAAGAGTTACAAGTTCCGGCAGATGCTGTGTGCCTAGTTTCTGATGGTACTATCAGTGAAGGAATTATGTCAGATTGCAGAGACGACCTTTCTGGAATCTCAATTATTCCTATGACAACAAATCATAATCCCAGTTATTCTACATGCGATACTGTTGTTTTGCTCGGGGAGGAAGACTCACTCGCCCTCCCAATCCCATTGCTACCCTATGTACCCAAGGGAGTTCAAGATGACTTATTCCACCCATGTCTTGTCAAGGAGAACCCTAGAGATTGCGACATAGTAATAATCGACTCTGATAACATCGCAAGCGCTGCTGATTTGATTAAATCCGCTGCAGGATTTGCGATTGATTTAGACTCACTTCCAAGGCTAGATGGCGCAGCTTTAGATGGCCTACTTGTTGCACTAAAGTGTACTGCTCCTTCAAATTCGAAAGTAATTCTAGTAAGAGGAGTGGGGCAAACTGCATCACTACATACAGACTCACAACACCACGATGCAGATTGCGCTGTAAGCGTCCTAAACGATGGAAGTGGAATAAGTGCAGCTGCATCATTACCGATGGTAGGAAGGTCTGCTGCAACCAATCTAGAAGACGGTACTATTGCATCAATGTGGATTCCATGGTCTGCAACAAGTGAAGATTTGGCAATCCTTTGTGCCTCAAACGTCGCCTTCACTATTTGCCCAGCACCCGATGAGAATATTGCCGGATGGATTGCACAAGTCACATCCGGCTTGTCCGCTCATCTGAACAGACTAGGCTTAGCTTCGATCGATTCGCTGACAAGAGGGAATCTAAGAGCATTTGACCAAGACACAGCCGCTGTTAGTGGCCTTAGATTAGCTGGCTATGATAGGCCATTGCCACACTGGTTCGCAAGGTGATGATATGCCAACGATTAGTGTCGAGCAATCACTTCTTCGAAGCTTTGTCGAAGCAAAAGGAAGGAAGCACGATATCGATGATCTAGCATTCCGACTTCCCCTCATGGGTACGGACATAGACCATTGCGATGAAGAAAAATTGGATATTGAAATCTTCCCTGACAGGCCAGATTTACTTTCGCCTGAAACTCTATTTCATGGTATGATGCCGTTTTTACATGACTCTCCAGCAAACCCAAGACTTGCAGTCAACCCGGGTACTATTTCGATGAAAGTTTCTCCCGAATTAGCGAAAATAAGGCCTGTGATACTTGGAGCAGTTGTCAGAGGTGTCGATATTGATGATGATATAATCAAGCGATTGATGGACCACCAAGAAAAGTTACATTTTGCCCTAGGTAGGGGACGAAAGCGAGCATCGATTGGTGTACATGACCTGTCAACAATTTCTCCACCATTCCGAGTCGAGGCTGCGACAAGGGACCTGTCATTCATCCCTCTCGCAACGGAAAAAGAGATGACAATTGATGATATCTTGAAATCACATCCTAAAGGCATAGATTATGCTCACCTTTTGGAAGGTATGGACAAAGTGCCAATTATTTACGATTCGAATGATGCAGTATTGTCTTTCCCACCAATCATCAACGGCGACCATACAACAGTCACAACAAAGACTCGCGATCTATTCATCGATGTCACAGGCTTAGATTTCAGGGCATGTGAATCAGCATTGATGTTAGTTTGCTTGCAACTATCAGTTTTGGGTGGCAAAATAGAATCAGTAAGAGTCACGACATGTGAAGGAAAAGAATGGAGTTTAAACGGCTCCCCTGTTGAACACATAGTTGAAAGAAATTTGGTGGAAGGAATCCTTGGAAACTCATTCACCGACGATGAAATAGACAACGCCATCTGTAGGATGGGAGGAATTTACAACGGCGATTCTGAAGGAAATCTCTCAATTTCAATGCCAAGGTGGAGATTTGACATACTTCACCCAATCGATTTGGTAGAAGAAGTTGCTATCGGACATGGTTATGATGACCTCGCATATGATGTGCCGAAAGCACCACTAACTGCGATACCTCGCCAAGATGGCCATTTGCGACGTAGAATTAGAGAAGCACTGCAGGGACTTGGTCTAATCCAAATCCAATCATTAACTCTCTCTAATGACAAGGACCAGTTTGAAAGCGTGAGGTGGAAACCAGATGGGGAAATTACTCGCATGACAAACCCAATCACCATTGAACACACAATTCTCAGACAGAACATACTGCCTGGACTGTTGAGACTTTTGGCGGCCAATCGCCATCATGAACTTCCACAAGGAGTTTACGAGTTAGGAAGCGTTGTAATAAATCACCAAAATCGGGATAAATTTGCTTTCCTAGTAGCAGAAAATTCAGGTGGCTTTGCATCCTTACGTGGACGTATTCAAGCGCTCATGAGAGATCTTGGCTGCACTGACTGGACACTCGAACCAATAGAAACCGGCCCTTGGTTAGCAGGAAGAGCGGCCAATATTGTCGTCAAAGGAACAGTTGTCGGAGAATGCGGAGAAATCGACCCACGTGTCTCACAGGATTTCGAATTAAATGTTCCAATGAGCGGCGCACAACTTGACGTATCCATCATGAATAGTGTATTGAGCGACCCTGTGGTTTAGCCGATCAGTAGTTCTCTTTCGTTGATTTCAACATCTATGGTTTCATAGTAAACTACAATCTTGATTGAGCATGGCCCATTACAGAGGTTGATTTGGTTCTCAAACAACTGTATGGTTTCATTGGCATTCCAATAATCATTGTCTATGTCATCGGAAACTATCTTACAAGGGGAAGGGACTACCAAATCGGGGTCATTTAAAGCGGGAAAGTCTGACTCTCCAATTGCCGCAATTTGCATCGTAGGATAGCGATTTTCGTCTTGTTCATTGTAATAGGTTAGAAAATTTACTTTGAACGCCAGTTCATCCTTGACAAAAACATACACTCCATCGTTTGGATTAACTCGATGCACAGACATATCGTATGTGTACCATTCCAATCTTTCCGAAGTCTCATTGCTTAGGTCCTCAGGAACCTCGTTAACTTCAGACAATTCTGCGCCTTCAATAAATGTCCAGGAAATTCCCTCTGAGAGATAGATGTCTGTTGATGAAAACTTCATCCAGTAACCTGTAATGTTTGACTCCAACTGGCCTGGCAAATCAAAATGAGTATATGATTCAGAATCTGTTGCATCAATTTCTGTTGTAAATGTGGAACCGTCTGCACCTAACTTAGGAACCACCTTTCCATCTAGGCTAGCTGAGTTGGATTGAGCACCGAATGAACATCCGTATTTTGTTTCCTCAATAATCAGATTAATCTCAAGTGATGGCCAAGCCAAGTCCTCAGCATCGTCATCAAAACTCAATTCGAATAGCAAGTTGTCTTGTCGATTATCACTGATTGTGGATTCTGTGTCGACAAGTATCACGTTTGATGTACCCAATTCGGATTCATATGTAGTGATCAAATAGGTCCAAACCGCCGCTGCAACAACAACTGTAATTGCTGCTGCAGCGGCTAGTTTTTTCCAATTCATGTGGTATCACAGCTCGTTTTCTTGACGCTTTCTTGCGACAAGGACTGCGCCCAATGTTGCAAGAATTGCTGTCAGTCCTAGGAAGCCAGGTGTATTATTGTCTTTCTTGTCATCCTTGTCTTCATCGACAACTGCTGGTTCTGCTCCACCGTCGCCGACAATGACCTTTCCAAACATCTCCATTCCGATGTGTGGCTCACACGCATAGTAGAATGTGGTGTCCTCGGTAAAGGTGTGGTGGAAATCAACAGTCTTTGCAGATGCACCGGAATATACGCCGTTTTCTACGTATGTTGTTGACTTCAGTCCTGCAACTTCTTTGACGTTGTGTGCCATAGATTCATTGGTCCACTTCCAGCAAACTGTTTCACCGACTGCGATTGTTGTGGATGCTGGAGTGAATCCGTACCCATCAGATGTGATTCCTATTGTTGCAGCGCAGACAACCTCTGGCTCTTCTGGCTCGGTAGGCTCATCTGCTGGTGGCAAGATCACCTTGTCAATAACGTGGATTACACCATTGCTCGCTGGGACGTCAGCAAGCACTACAGTTGCTCCCTCCGCACCAACTGTCACCGTTCCTTCTGCGACCGTAACAATCAGTTCATCACCGTTTGCTGCTGTGACAGCATTAGCACCATCAGCGAGGTCAGTTGATGCTATTTCTCCCGCTACGACGTGGTATAGTAAGATGTCAGCAAGTGCTGAAATTTCTTCATCGGTATCGTAATCCGCTAGGTTGATACCTGCGGCTGCAAATGCATCATCTGTCGGTGCAAAGACAGTGTAATTGTCATCTCCAGACAATGTGTCAACCAGTCCTGCGACACCTAGGGCTGCTACTAGAGACGTGTGGATTGAAGTCGCTGCTGCAGTTGTTGCAATGTCAACTGCTGCAGTCCATATGTAAGCTGCACAAACTGCTTCAGATACTTCGGTAATTTGGTGCGTTACGGTGTTGTAACAACCTGTGTAGTTTTGGCCGTCCATTTCAGTGTTGTTTAGGTACATGTATCCTTCACATGTTGCTTGGTCTGCACCAGGGACGATGGTGTGGGTTACTGAGTTGTAACAAATCTCACCTTCTACAATTTCCGGTGGCATTAGCACCTTGTCAATCACATGGATTACACCGTTACTAGCAACTACATCTGCTTGTGTTACGGATGCATCGTTTACGATTACACCACCCGGTGTAACACCAACTCTAACCTGCTGTTGGTTAAGCATGGTAACAAGTTGACCATCACTCAAGTCACCTGACATGACAGTGCCCATTGTGACGTGATAAGCAAGCACGTTACCTAGTGCAGCAATACCATCATCACCTGAAAAGTCTGCGAGGTCAATCCCTGCGTCAGTAAAAGCCTGATCTGTTGGTGCGAATATTGTGTATGGTCCTACGTCAGAAAGAGAATCGAGCAGACCTGCTTGGATAATTGCGTCAACAAGTACATCGTGTACTCCTGTGTTAGACGCAATAGTTGGAATGTCACCTGGACCATCTACAGGAGGCAGCAAAACCTTGTCGATTACGTGGATTACACCGTTACTGGAAACAACGTCTGCTAGTGTTACTGTGGCATCGTTTACAGTCACGTTGTCGCCTACACCTATGGTGATATTATCGCCATTTAGTGTCTCTACGCTCATGCCGTCTGTTAAGGCTGAGGAAAGTACTTCACCAGAGACAACGTGGTAAGTCAGTATATCGACTAAAGTTTGGTTTGCTTCCTCTGTATTGAAGTCTGCCAAATCAATTCCTGCATCTGTAAATGCTTGGTCTGTTGGCGCAAACACTGTGAACGGTCCAACACCGGAGAGTGTGTCTACTAGTCCTGCATGGGCAAGTGCAGCAACCAGAGAATTATGGTTCCCGGTTTCGGTCGCATTTGTTGGTATGTCTTTGGTTTCATCTGCTGATACTGATAGCGGCATTGCAGTCAATAGCAGTAGGGCGATTAGTGCGGTTGAGAGTCTTCTCTGCATCGAGCCCTAACGGATTGCGTTGGTATATACCATTTTGTTTCGATACGCAAACGGAAACCGTGACATGTAACAAAAATGCGCTTCATTATTATGTGTGAAGCCCTAGAAAGCATATGCGCCGATGGGTGGTAGTACTTCTCGTCGCACTTATGCTGCCTAGTATACCTGCCAGCGCAGACCAAGATCCATTCAACTTCTACATCGATGATGAGATAGTTGCTCACCCGGGCGAAACTGTTCAACTTCGCATTGCATGGCAGAACATTGTAAGTACGGCTAGACATTTTTCGGTTTCCCTCAATAGTACCGGAGATAACTTGACTGTAAGCGATATACCTAATGATTGGACAAGAGTAGCGTCAGGTAGGCTCGGAGAGATGCTAATCAATGTTACAGTAGCTCCCAACTCAAACTTTGAAACCCAAACATTCAGTCTGAATTTTCTGTGTCAAGAAGTAGAAAATTGGAGTCTTACACACGACGTAGATGTCCTTATCTCCAAATGGTCAAACATAATGTTCGGTTCTAATGATGGGTCTGAGTTCTACGTTTTACAAGATGTAAGAACCGGTTTCGCAATCAATGTTAGCAATCAAGCAGACTACGATGATACTGTAAAGCTGAAATTCAACACACAAACAAACTGGGAATACGGGTTTGATGATGATTTGAATAATGACGGCGAATTGGTGATTGACCTACAATCAGGCGACTACGAGTTCATCAACTTCTACATACAAACTCCTCCTATCCTTGATGGTGGCCCCTTAGCAGGAACTGGTCCACAATTTTCCCTAGAAGCAATCTCAAATCTGGATAGGAGGGTGAGTTCATGGAACTTTAGCCTCAGAATGGAGACCTATCACAATATGACAATCGATGTTGTTGAAGACAACTTAACCATCGAACCAGGGGACAATGAGCGGCTTGAGGTTGTCGTTAGAAATAACGGTAACACAGCCACATACCTCGATGCTGGTTTACTCTACGGAGATTCTAGAGAAGACCGTTTTGAAATAGATAACTGGACAGTTGCAATATTCAATGCATTTGAATTTCAACCTCTTGAACCAAATGAATCTAGGAGTATAGAAATAGGCTTCAACGCTCCAAATATCAATCTTGGTTCCGTTAATTTGGAACTTGATATAATGCCCCAATCATTCCCACAAAGAGCGACTTCTGTGGAAATTTCATCTTCGATCGATTGGCAAAAAAATGGCAGTTTAAGCAAAATTGGAGACTCTTGTACGGAGGTTGAATGGAACCAAACCTGTCAACAATTTATTCAAATTGAGAATACTGGTAACTTCTTTCAAAACTACCAACTAGAAATTCGTGATTCCAGTGGGATGTATTTTGAAATAACACAAGAGACAATCGGCCTTTCAAGAGGCCAAAACAGCATAGAAATCCCGCTGAACATTACCCCGAT
>MDTD01017084.1_pt1 | contig 18262 bp, 25 predicted proteins | sample 811221 | NCBI WGS metagenome assembly MDTD01 (sample SAMN05326646, study PRJNA326480) | marine metagenome | isolation source: seawater | place: Pacific Ocean: South West | collected 2011 | reverse complement strand
TATGCCGATAAAGGTAATAAATCAGCTGGTGCTCGTGCTAGAAAATCTTTAGGTGAGATTAAAAAATTAGTAACCGAATACAGAAAACTTTCTGTTGAGGATGCAAAATCATAGGAGAGATTAATGTCTAAAAAAAGTAGAAAAGTAGTTGATAAAAATAAAATCAATGAAGTACTTAATAGTAAAGGTAAAGAAATGCTAGGAGAAGCATTTGAAGGTGTAGGTGGAGTAGTTACTTTGAAACCTATTCATAACTTAGATGGTTCATTTTCACAACCTAAACAGAAAGTTAATGAAACTATACCTGCATTTCCAAAGGAATATAAAGACTTTGAAAAAGCTAGTGTATTGTATGCTAAATCAATTGATAAATTTATCAAAGCTTTAGCTAAAGCTGGATATAAAGATGAAGCTATGTCGATTAAAAAACAGTATGCTATTAAAGTTGATTCTGATTTTGAAAATTTGATTGATAATGTATTATCTAAATTGTCGTAATGCCTTTTAAGTCAGAAAAACAAAGACGATGGATGTGGGCTAATGACCCAAAAATGGCTGCAAAGTGGGAAAAGAAGAAGAAAAAAGAGTCAGAGGTGGAGTATCATACTTGACCAGATGACCCAGAACCTCATCCAGTTGGGAAGAAACATATGAAAGAGACTAAAAAGAAAAAAAAGAAAAGAGATTATAAAAAAGAATATGCTAAATATGGTAAATCTGAAAAGGCAAAAAAATATAGAGCAGAATTAAACAAGTACAATAGACAAAAAGGTACTTATGGTAATGGTGATGGAAAAGATGCATCACATAAAGGTGGAAAAATTGTAGGATTTGAAGACCAGTCTAAAAATAGAGGTCGTAGAGAAAAAAGTAGACTTAAAAAAGAAAACACTATAGGGAGAAATAAGATGGCTAAAAAGAAAGTCAAAGAAACTTCTAAAAAATCAAAAGTAGCTCAAATTAAATTATTTGATTTACTTCCTGAAGAAGAAAAAAGTAAAATAAATCAAATAATGGATGACATCGATATTACTGATGAGAGAGTGATGAGTAAATTCTCACCAATCATTAAAGAATATGAAAAATCTTTAGGTGCTTTTACAGCAATTAGTGAGTTTTTAAAATATTCTGATAAAAAATTACACGGTAAGATGTCTAAGGTAGCAGAAACTATTGAAGAGGTTAATGCACACTTAGAAGGTATTATCGGTAAAATTTCATCTAAGAAATAGGGGGATAAATAATGGCAAAAGCTAAACCACATAATTGGCGTAAATATAATAGTTGGCGAATGAATGAAAACTCTGTTGACGATTTACTATCTGAAAAGAAAATGTTTGACGAAAAGAATATTAGAAAAGCTATGAAAATGAAACCTATGGAAGCTAGAATATTTTTATCAACTATGATTAATGATAAAAAATTAACAGCTGCATTTGAAGGTCTTAAAGATATTTCTAATGTTATTGTTCCTAATAAAGAAATAGAACAAAAACTTGATATAAAGTTAAAAACGGCATTAGAAAAAACATATGCAAACGCAGAAGAAGTCAAGGGTAATATAAAATTATTTGGGATGTAGACTATGAAACTAAAAGACTTATTAACAGAATGGACTGATGATTCATTTAAAGATTTACCAAAGAGGTGGAGTAAATCATTAGACGATGATAGTGGTTTAACAGAATTTGAGCAACTAGGTGGTAAGGATAACTTGAAAGAAGATAAAATGTCTATTGGTAAGGGTGAATACGCCAATATCTATGATATGAAGAAAGAAATGAAAGAAGGAAAGTTTGACCCAAAGAATCCAACTATTGCTGTTACAGGTCTTGGGGTTTATGATTTAAAACTATTAGAAAAGGTTATCAAAAGAGATTTAACAAAAGCTGCAAACGATTTAGGATATGAGAGTGGTATAAATAATTTAATGTATCACTTATATAAAAAAAATTCACCACTAGGTTCAAAAATAAAAGGACTACACGAGGTGTATCAGCAAATGAACTCACCACAATATAAAAAAGCGGTGACAATGTATAAGAGGAGATAATAATGAAGTTGAAGAAAATATTAATGGAGTCTAATGTATGGGAAAGAAAGTTTGGTGAGAAACTTCCAACTTTAGCAGATGTTCAGAAAAAATTTGAACAAAAAAAATTAAATGAAGCTACTCGTTGGTCTGTTGGTATTGAAGAACCAAATGGAAAAGTAACTTCTGTATATGGACACTATGACGGTTATCCAGAGTATGTAGGTAAGTTGTTAAAAAAACACTTCTCTAATCCATCTCTAGTTAAACAATTAATTAAATTGGGTAAAGCCGGAATATCTACTCTTGGAAAAAAAATTGGTAAGAAGCATGATTTTGATTTACCTTATGATGAAAAAGAAAAATTAGGATTCACTACATTTTATGGTAGAGATAGAGGAGAGAATAGTAACTTTACTCAAGTATCAAAAGATAGAACTCAGATTAAAACAAACTCTGGAGAAGAATGGTTATACATATGGTCTGTTAAAGATAAGAAGTGGTATTATAAAGCAGAAGAATCACCAAAAGATAGTTGGAAGGAATTATAAAATGTTTAAGACTTTAGAAAAAATAAAAAATTGGGTAGTTGGAATTTTCGCAATCATTGGTGGAATAGCAGTCGTATGGGCTCTCAAGAAAGATTCTAGAAGTGAAAAAGAATTTAAATCTGATTTGAAAAAACTACAAGGTGAGGGTAAAAAAATTGATAAAAAAATAGTATCTCGCGAATCTAAAGTCGAAAAACTAAATCAACAGTTAGTAACCGCTAAAAAAGAACTTGATGATTTTAAAAAAGAAGGAATCAAAATTAAAAAGGAAGAAAAGTCTACAAAACAAAAATTTGATTATTTGACAAAATTAGCAAATAAAGGAAAGTAGATATGGCCACAAGTCCAAACATAGAGAGGGAAATCTCACAAGGTAATAATGTATTTTTCTGGGATGGTGAAGATAATTACCCTGTTAGCGAGATTACTAATGCCGTAATAACTCAAGTAATAGGAACTGGAACTGCTGCAGTATTACTACCTACTGGAACTTGGGCAGGAAGTCTAACTAACTTATCTGCTGGAGAAGAGTATACTTTTGTATCTAATACAGATTTCACTTGGTCATATCCAGCTAATCAATCTACACCACCAGTTCAACAAGATGAACCAGAAATAGATTTTGATTCATATCATCCATTAGATTTTAATCAAGATGGAATGGTAAATATATTTGATGCTCAAATAGCAGGTCAACAGCATGGTTCAGTAACTGGACAGATAGTTGTTAGACATATTTCAGGAGGAAACACCTATGATATTAATGGTGATGGTTTAGTTGATTTGATTGATATTCAACTTGCGATTCAAGCTAATGTTCCACAACATATAATTCAACATATGACAGAGATGGTGATGAATCCACCAGCTCCAACACAAGAGTATGACTCTACTCCACCTGTTGCAGAAGATGGAAGTGCATATCATCCACTAGATGGTAATGAAGATGGTCAAGTCGATGTGTTAGATTTAGTATATTGGTCAAGTAGAGATAATTTATCTCAAATAGCTAAAACAATAATATGTGGAATGGTTCAAAGATATATGGATGGTATATGTCCATATGATGTAACACAAGATGGTCAGGTAAGTATATTAGATATTACTCATTGTTCGCAACACGGTATACCTGAAAATATAATTCAAGATATAATTACTAATGTTGGAGCAGATGTTCCTATGCCACAAGTTCCAGAACTTACACCACCTGCACCAGAACCGACACCTTTTATAATAACAAATAATTTATGGATGCCTGAAGGTAATTATACTCTGTTAAGTGGAACTCCATACTTTGGTCCTGTTCATAAACATCATAATAATATTGATACTTTTTATATGACAGAATATGTTCATAAAAGTCACTCAAGATTATTAATTCCCGCAGTTCAAAATCCTGAAGAAGCTTTGACAGAACTTCCAACTGGTAATTTATCACCTAGTCAATTAGATATACAACAAACTTCACCACCTATCATGCAGGGTATTACGGATATAAATGGGGATAATATTACAAATATTTTAGATTTGATAGCAGCTATCAACTCACTACAAGGTAATAATAATATATTTTTTGGAAATAATTTAGTTCAAACAAATAATAATGAAAACAATAACGGACAGAATGGTCAAAATAATACACCACCACCACAAACTGGTGGAACACCACCACCACCACAAACTGGTGGGACTGGAGGAGCAAGTTCTGGTGGAGGAGGAAGTTCCGGTGGCGGTGGAGGTTCCGGTGGAGGAGGATATTAAATGAAGATATTTTTTAATTTCTATATATTTATATATATGATTATGAGTATTGGGTTTACCCAAGAATTTACTCTAACTGAAGAACAAGTTAATAGTCTTTATACTCAAATTACTGAGTGTCAAAAAGCCGATAGTTTAAATACAAATTACATTAAACTATTAGAAGCACAACAAAACGAATTAACACTATTGAATAGTGATTTTAAATTAAAGATTGAAAATTTAGATAAACAAATATTGTTACAACAGGATAGAATTAAAGAAATAAGTCCAAAGTGGTACGATAACAAATGGATTTGGTTTACACTTGGAATATTAACAACAAGTGGAGCTGTCCACTTAGCAGGACAAATAGATTAGGAGAAAGTAATGAAAATAACAAAGACAAAATTAAAAGAAATAATTAAGTCTATTATTAGGGAAGAAAAAACTGAGTATCAAAAATTCTTTGATTCTGCTTTAAAAAAGTTCGGTGTTAGTTCACCAGCAGATTTTAAAGATGAAGAAAAGAAAAAAGAGTTTTTTGATTTTGTTGATAAGAATTATAAAGCAGAGAATGAATCTGATTAATTATGTCACAAGCTAATATAAAAGATATTATAAAAAAAGAGTACTTGAGATGTGCTAAAGAACCTCAATATTTTATGAAAAAGTATTGTGTAGTTCAGCATCCAATGAGAGGTAAAGTTCCTTTTCATTTGTATCCATTTCAAGAAAATACTTTAAAATCTTTTATGAATGACAAATATACAATTGTACTAAAGTCAAGACAGTTAGGTTTATCAACACTATCTGCTGGATATGCATTATGGTTGATGACATTCCATTCAGATAAAAACATATTAGTTATTGCGACAAAACAAGAAACTGCAAAAAATCTTGTGACAAAAGTTCGTGTAATGCACAAAGAACTACCAAGTTGGTTAAAAAGTGGTTGTGTGGAAGATAATAAATTATCACTTAAATATGAAAATGGTAGTCAAGTAAAAGCGGTATCATCTAATACAGACGCCGCTCGTTCAGAAGCTCTATCTCTACTATTAATTGATGAGGCAGCATTTATTGATAAGATTGACGAGATATGGACATCAGCTCAACAAACACTAGCGACTGGTGGTAAAGCTATAATGTTATCTACACCTAATGGTGTTGGTAATCTTTTTCATCGACTGTGGTGTGAAGCTGAAGAAGGTGATGGAAGTGAGTGGAACTTTGTTAGATTGCCTTGGGACTTACATCCTGAGAGAGATGAAGCTTGGAGAAAAAAACAAGACGATTTATTAGGCCCTAAGATGGCCGCTCAAGAATGTGATTGTGACTTTGTATCTTCAGGTCAGACAGTAGTTGATGGTAAACTATTAGAGTGGTATGAGCAGACATTCGTCAAAGAACCAATTGAGAAGCAAGGATTTGATAGTAATTTATGGATATGGGAGCAACCAGACTATACAAAAAGTTACTTGGTAAGTGCTGATACGGCAAGAGGAGACGGAAAAGATTTTTCTGCTATACAAGTTATTGATGTTGATAATTTGACTCAAGTAGCAGAATACAAAGGACAAATACCAACAAAAGATTTTGGAAATTTATGTGTTGAAGTAGCAACTAAATATAATGATGCAATATTAGTTATGGAGAATGCTAGTATTGGTTGGGCTGCAATTCAACAAGTTATAGATAGAGGATATAAAAATTTATTCTATTCATCTGCAGATTTAAAGTATGTTGATACTGAAAATCAGATGAGAAACAAATATAGAAGTCAAGACAAAAATATGGTAGCTGGATTCTCTACAACGATGAGAACTAGACCATTAATTATTTCAAAACTTGATGAATGTTTTAGAGAAAAAGCCGTTGTTGTTCGTTCAAAACGACTAATTGATGAGTTGTTAGTATTTATATATAAGAACAATAAAGCACAAGCTTTGGAAGGATATAACGATGATTTAACTATGGCTTTTTGTATTGGTTTGTGGGTTAGAGATACTGCTTTGAGATTGAGAACTGAACAGATGCAACTAACTAAAAACTCACTACAGAACTTTGGTCATAGTGCACCAATATACGATAATAAACCAGCAACAGGTAATCCATATCAGATGGAAGTTGGTGGTAAAACAGAAAATTTAGAATGGTTATTAGATAAATAAGAAGAGGTAAAATATGGCAGATAATACATTTTTTGGTAGAATGAGACGATTATTTTCAACACAAACTGTTGTTAAGAATGTGGGTGGAAAAAAATTAAAAGTCGTTGATACGGATAGGACACAAGCCTATAAAGGTGCTACCAATTTTTTAACAGATAGGTATACAAGGTTACATTCAGGTGGCCAGAACCAATATGGATATAATCAGACTGGACAATTTATGGCTCAACGATTGTCTTTATTCGCAGATTATGAAGAGATGGATAATGACCCAATTATTGCTTCTGCACTTGATGTTTATGCAGATGAATCTACTATGAAGAATGAATTTGACCAAGTTTTAAAAATACATTCTGATGATGCAAATGTCAAGAAAATTTTACATAATCTTTTTTATGACATTTTAAATATAGAATTTAATTTATGGCCGTGGTGTCGTAATATGGTTAAGTATGGTGATTTCTTTTTAAAGATGGATATAGCCGAAGATGTTGGAATTGTTGGTGTCAATCCAATATCAGTTTATGAATTAGAAAGATTAGAAGACCCAGAAAATTCTACAGAAGTTAAATTTACAACTTTATCACAAGGATATAATAGTGTACCAGAAGAACTTAGAGCTTATGAAGTAGCACATTTTAGATTACTTTCAGATTCTAATTATCTTCCTTATGGGAAAGCTATGATTGAAAATGCTAGAAAAACTTGGAAAGCATTATCTCTTATGGAAGATGCTATGTTAGTTCATCGTATTATGAGAGCACCAGAAAAAAGAATATTTCAAATAGACATTGGAAACATCCCACCTAATGAAGTTGATAATTATATGCAACAAATTATTAATAAGATGAAAAAATCTCCTCTTGTCGACCCAAAAACTGGTGAATATAATTTAAAATATAATTTACAAAATGTAACAGAAGATTTTTATTTACCCGTTCGTGGTGGGGATAGTGGAACATCAATAGAATCTTTAAGTGGATTAACTTTTGATGCAGTAGAAGATATAGAATATTTAAGAAACAAAATGATGTCAGCATTAAAGATACCAAAAGCATTTCTTGGATACGAAGAACAAGTTAATGCTAAAGCTACATTAGCGGCAGAAGATGTTAGATTCGCTAGAACGGTAGAAAGAATACAGAGAATATTAGTATCGGAGTTGACTAAAATAGGTATAGTTCATTTATACTCACAAGGATTTACAGACGAATCTTTAGTTAATTTTAATTTAGAACTAACTAAGTCATCTACAATATATGAGCAAGAAAAAATAGAACTGTGGGATGCTAAAACAAATTTAGCTAATTCTATGATAAGTGATAAGTTAGCTTCTTCAGAATGGGTTTATCAAAATATTTTTAATCTTAATGAAGAAGAGATGGATAGAATGAGATGGGGAATTGTTAATGACCAGAAAAGGAATTTCAGATATGAACAAATATCTATGGAGGGTAATGACCCAATCAAATCTGGATTATCATTTGGTACACCTCACGATTTAGCTGCAGTACAACAAGAGGGTAATGGTGAAGATAGTACTGATGGTGGAGAAGGTGGAGCACCAGAAGAAGGGTTTGATGGTGCAGGAAGACCTAAAGAAATACCTAAATATGGCAAAGATGGTTCTGCTAGAGGTAGAGACCCGTTGGGTAAAGTTGGTATGAGAAAAGAAGAATTACAAAAAACATTAAAAAATCTAGGTTTGAAAAAGAATTTAGATAAAAAAATTATACAAGAGACTTTAGAAACTGAAGATGAGTATAATAACTATCTAAATACAGAAAAAGCTGACGAAGAAAGTTAAATATATGTGGATATATTTTGACTTTCAACATATTTATAAGTGATAAAACGCATTATTATATATGTTCTAAATAACATATGGGAGTAATTAGATGAAAAAAATAAAACATTTGAAATTGAAGAATACTGGTATTCTTTTTGAATTGTTATCTCGTCAAGTAACAGTAGACTTGATGGAAAATATTTCAAAACCTACTAGTGTATCTTTGATGAAAAAGTACTTTAATAAAAAAACTGAATTAGGCAAAGAACTTCAATTATATCAATTGTTAGTTAAAGAATCTTGTCCTTCTGAAAATAAAGCGGAATACCTTTTAGAAAAAATTTTAAAGGTAAGAACCTCTTTAAATAATTCAAAATTAAAAAGAGAAAAATATAATTTTATAAAAGATATAAAAGAAAAATATCCGATTAAAGAATTTTTTAATGCTAAAATAAAAGATTATAAAATTTTAGCTTCTATATATAAAATGTTCGATTTAGAAACTTTATCTGAGGGTTATGACCCCAAAGATTCAGCAGATACTAAGTATACCGTTATAGAGCATTTAATGTCACACTCTACAACAAAACGAAAAACAGTTAAAGAATCTAAAAAAATAGCTAAATTAAAACAAGAAAGTGAAGATGTTAGATTACTTACATATAAAATTCTTGTAGATAATTTTAACGATAGATATAAAAACTTAGATTCTCATCAGAAAAAATTATTAAGAGAGTATATAAATAATTTATCTAATTCTAATGGATTAAAAGAATACATTGGAAAGGAAGTAAAAAGAGTTAAAAAACAACTTATTGGGTTAATTAAAAAAGTAGATGATAAAGTTACGGCTATAAAATTAAAAGAATCTACTAATCAACTTGATAATTTACAATTAGGAAATTTTGTCAAAGACTCCCAAGTCTTGAATTTAATGCGTTATTATGAATTGGTAAAGGAATTAAAAAAATGCGTAAGTCCGAACTCCAAGAAATAATTAAAGAGCTTATCAGACAAGAACTAGATGAAGCTTCAGTTACTGGTAATTTAGACGGCGGTGAAGGCCCACCTAGAACACCATATGCGTTTAGTAGTAAAAAAAAGAAAGATAAAAAGAAAAGAAAAAAAATATCTACAATTAGTACTGGTTATGAATTAGTTAGTGAAGAAATTACTGATAAGGATTTAAGAAAAATAAGTGACATTATTAGAATGGAAGTAGCACTTATTTTCTTTGATTTATTTAAAAAGAAAGCTTTGTGGACATAGGAGATGAAAATGAAAAATCAAAAATATACTCTAAAGCAAATTAGAGAGTGGTTTAGACAATTAGAAGAAAATCGTTATCGTAAGAGATATATGGTAGATGCTAAAAGAGTTCATCACTATGTTAATTTAGGAGAGGATACTGATTTACCAACATCTCTACAGAGAAAGAATGGAACATATACTAGAGAGAAAGCTCTAGCAAAACAATTTAAAAAATTCGTTAGAGAGCAAGCTCGTTTAGCAAAAGAAGAGAAAGCTAAAAAAGTTCGTAACGAGGGTATAATATCCTCTATTAGAAAAATTGTAAAAGAACAAATTAGTAAGTCAAATAGGAGAAAATAATGTCAGATAATAAAAAATTAATAATGGATTGTATGACCTTTGAAGTTTCTCCAGAGCAACTCAATGAGTCTATTAAGGAGAATAATGGAAAACTTATTGTTTCTGGTGTTCTTCAAAGAGCAAATGCTAAGAATCAAAATGGAAGAATATATCCAAGAGAGATTCTTGCTAGAGAAGCTAAAAACTATTCAAATGTTCAGATTAAAGAAAGAAGAGCTCTAGGTGAGTTAGACCATCCAGATTCATCTGTTGTAAATTTAAACAATGTATCACACAACATTAGAGAAGTACATTGGGAAGGTGATGACTTGTTAGGAACAGTTGAGGTATTATCAACACCAGCAGGAAACATCTTGAAAGAATTGTTTAAGAGTGGTATCAAATTAGGTATATCATCTCGTGGATTAGGTTCAGTAGAACCAGTAAATGAATCTGATGGAACAGTAGCAGTTCAAAATGATTTTGAACTTATTGCTTTTGATTTTGTATCAAATCCATCTACACACGGAGCATTTATGTATCCTATGAATGAATCAGTTGGTGGTAAAAATAAATTACCAAAATATCACAAGGTTAATAGAATAATTAACGATATAATTGCTGGAGAATAAATATGGCAGACCATTTTATAATAAAAGATGGAGTTTGGAGAAAGTTAAATGACGCTGAATTTGAAACAGAATTTGGGTATAAACCTACAACACCTCGTAAAGGTGAAACTTCATTTGGTGGAAGATACGAACATAGTTCTTACATTAGTGGTTCGATAGATACTAAATTGGGACAAGTTCCATTTGCCGACCAAGTCATTAAAAATCCTGGAAATACTTCATTTGCGGGACTTGAAGTTGGTAGTGGAAGTAGCACATAATGAAAAAATCTGAAATAAAATCTCTAATTAGAGAAACTATTGAAGAGGAATTAGATGAAGCTGGTGCAATTGGTGGAGCTCTTGATTTGAGTAGTATGGAAAATACCTACATAGCTCCAAGTAGAGATACAAGTGTTAAAAATCAAGGTGTTTATTTACAAAAGTTTTCTTCAAAAGAAGCTAGGAACATTATTGATGGTCAGTTAAAAATGATGGTAAAAGATTTAAGAAAAGTTCAAGGTAGAGTGATAAAGACTTGGATGGATGGAGCTAAATCCGGTCAGATAGATTTTTTTGATATTATACGAGGATTGAAAACTGGTGATACTAGAAGAGCTCATCCGTTTGAGGTAGATTTTTTGGTTAATGTATTAACACGAGATAAAATCATTGAAAGATTTAGAAGTTACTTTAAAGGTAGAAAAGGTAAAAAGAGGAATTAGGAGAAAACAATGAAACTAAAAAAATTAGTTGAACAGTTTGTAGAAGAAAATGAAATAAACGAACAAGAGTTTTTAGAAAGAGTTAATAATTATTCTTCTTATGGGAAAGAAATTTATAGAGAGTATGATATAATTGAAACTGCTAAAAAACTTTCTGAAATTGCTCGTATAGCTGGTATTCATGCCGTTAGAGAAACAGAAGAAGCTTTTGATAAAATTACAGTAAAGCGTAATATGAAAGAATTAAAGTCTTATTCAGAACAATTTATTAAGGTAGCTACGGAAGCTAAAGGACTACAACAGAGAGTTGAATCATTGTTTGAAGATATGGGTAGAGTATTAAGTAGATATTATGAGATAAAAGAAGATAAGATTGAAGAATCTACACAAATAAAGGAAGCTAAAGTAAAATTTGATGAAAAAAAGTTAATGAAATTGATAAAAAATGATAAATTTCTTACATATGTGGTAAAAAAAGATTTTAAAGGTAAAGTAGATAAGACAAAATTAGAGCAAATCTTCTTTATGTACATTGTTGGTGATAAAGATATGGAGAAGAAGTATTTAAAAACTAAATAGAGGTTAATATGAATCAAAGAAGGTTTTACAATAAAGGTAAAAAGAAAAGTTATAAAAAAAGACAGAAAGGAAATCAGCTAAGAGGTTTATCAGTCGATGTTTACAACAATAATGTCGATGGAGCTCTTAGAATCTTTAAAAAGATGGTAAAAGAGTCAAAATTAATGCTTGAATTAAAAAATAGAGAGTATTATACCAAACCATCAGAAAAAAAGAGAAGAAAAAGTAAAAAATCTAAAAAAAATCTACATAAATAGTATATTTAATTGTATTTTATTAAATTAACATATATTTATATATGACAAGAATACATTGTCGGTCTTTTCGACCATCTATACAATGTACCGAACAACGAAACTAAATTTCTATTATAGTTCCTAATAACTATATTTCACATTAAATAAATAATGGGAGAATTGTGATGAGCAATCTATTAAAAGAAGCAATTGCAGACGCTAAAGCAGTTAGAGAAACAGCTTTAGAAAACGCAAAAGCTGCATTAGAAGAAGCTTTCACTCCTCGACTACAATCAATGTTGTCTGCTAAGTTGAAAGAAGAAGAAGCTGAAGAAGTAGAAATGGATGAAATCGAAGCTGAAGAAGATGAAGACGCTGAAGAAATACATTCTACTGATAAAGACGAAATCGCTATGGACAAAGACGAAATCGCTACAGACGAGTTAGAAGATGAAGATGAAGACCACGAGCCTGGCCACGAAGGTGGTGAAGCTGAAAAAAGTCTTGATGTTGACGCTGGTGACCCAGTAGAAGAACCTTCAGACGAAGACTCAGATGATGATGATGACGATGACGATGACGATGACGACCTTGATGTTGAAGCTATTGTTAGAGAGTTAGAAGCAGAAGAAGATGAAGACGCTGAAGAAGGATATAGTGTTTCTGAAATTGAATCTGAAGAAGACGAAGAAGTAGCTGAAACAATTCAACTTAATGGTCAAACATACTCACTTGTTAAAGAAGATGAATCTTCTGGAATTGGAGATGGTGATGACGAAGGTGATTCAGATAAATCATCTGGTATTGGAGCTGTCAAAGAAGAAGAAGAAGCTGAAGAAAATGAAGAAAATGAAGAAACTGTTGAAGAAATAGTTGATTTATCTGAACTTCTTGACGAGTTAGAGGATAAAGACGAAGATGAAGATGTAGCAGAGGAAGTTGAAAAACTTCAAGGTGACTTAACTGAACACAGAAAAGTCATTAAGTATTTAAAAAGTAAACTAAATGAAGTTAACTTACTAAACGCTAAGTTATTATTCACAAATAAGTTGTTTAAAACTTATAACCTAAACAATAACCAAAAATTGAGAGTTGTTGAAACATTTGATAGGGCTAAAAATAGTCGTGAAATCAAATTAATCTACTCTACACTAGCTGAGTCTTTCGCAGGAAAAACTTCTGGTGTTAAAGTATCTAAGATTAATGAGTCTTTCGCTTCTAAACCTGTTAAATCAACAAAACCTTCAAAGAAAGTTATTGCAGAAGGTAGTGATTTAGCTAATCGTTTTAAGAAGTTAGCTGGAATTAAATAAGTATAATTATTAGGAGAAAATAAAATGAGTACATTAAATAAATTAATGGACGGCTACAATCCTCATAAAGCACTTATGGAACAAACAAAAGGTCTTGTAAACAAATGGTCTCCGACCGGTCTATTGGAAGGACTTAACGGTGAAACAGAGACACACGGAATGTCAATTCTTCTTGAGAATCAGGCTAGACAGTTAATTGATGAGTCATCAAAAACTGGTACTAGTGCTAACTCTGAAGAGTGGGCTGGTGTAGCTCTACCATTAGTAAGACGAGTGTTTGGTGAAATAGCTGCTAAAGATTTTGTATCTGTTCAGCCAATGAATCTACCTTCTGGGCTAGTATTCTACTTAAACTTTAAGTATGGGTCAGCTCAAGCTGGATTCACACAAAGTGGAAACATTCACGGAACTACTGAAGTTGCGGGTGATGCTTCTGGTGGTCTATATGGTGCAGGTAGGTTTGGTTATTCAATCAATGACCTTTCACACGCAAACACTGGTGACTTCACTAGTGCAGCGACTGCAGATGCTACTACAGGTCTACCAGTTAATATTACATCAGCATCTTTAGACTCAGCGTCTGTTAACTTTAACGAAGATATTAATCTTGCTACTTCTGCTATAGTCAGAACAAGATTTGATGCTTCAAAATCAGGCATTGACTTAAACGGTGTTAGAGCGTTTCAAATCAGTTCATCAGCAGGTGAATCTTTTGATACTTTCTACCCTGAGTACACAACTGCAACATTAGTATCTGGTAACACATATGACATCGACTTCGTTGTTGGTAATGCTGACAATTCACAAGTTGTATTTGTAACTGCAGATACAGTAACAGTTGACTATCATAAACAACCTACTGATATTTCAAGAGGTGATTTTGAGGCTAGTCCATCTGCAGGTACTGATGGTGGTTTTGCTGGTGAAGGTGATGCTGGTATACCTGAAATAGATGTAGCGATGGAAAGTAAAGCTATTGTAGCAAAAACAAGAAAACTAAAAGCTGTATGGACTCCTGAGTTAGCTCAAGACCTTAACGCTTATCATTCTGTTGATGCTGAAGCTGAACTTACATCAATGTTATCTGAGTACATCTCAATGGAAATCGATTTAGAAATCCTTGATATGTTAATTCAGAATGCATTAACTACAGAACATTGGTCAGCTCAAATAGGATATGAGTATAATTCAGCAAATGTAGGATTTGAACAAGTGTCAAGTGCTAATGGATATGCTTATACTAAAAATGAGTGGTTCCAGACTCTAGGTAACAAGATTCAAAGAGTAAGTAACAAAATACATCAAAAAACTATGAGAGGTGGAGCAAACTTCTTAGTATGTGGTCCTGATGTAGCTACTGTTCTTGAGTCTATTCCTGGATTCAATGTAAGTACAGATGGTAATTCAAGTTCATTCGCAATGGGTGTTCAACAAGTTGGAACATTAAACAACAGATTCACAGTTTATAAAAATCCATATATGTTAGAGGATACAATCCTTGTTGGATTTAGAGGAAGTAACTTCCTTGAAACTGGTGCTGTGTATGCTCCATACATTCCATTGATTATGACTCCGCTAGTTTATGACCCAGTGAACTTCACACCAAGAAAAGGCGTTATGACAAGATACGCTAAGAAAATGGTAAGAAGTGAGTTCTATGGTAAAATCAAAGTAGCTGGTCTACAGTACATCTAATCAGTAGTTTAATATATCTGATTAAAATTGGGGGGATATTGATTATCCCCCCTTTTTTTATGCCTTTTTGATATTTATTAGTGAAGTTGTAGCTAAAAAATTAGGAGATTAATTATGGCAGACACACCAATTTGGCCAGGTAGTGGTTCACTAACAGAAGTAACACAATCGACACCTTATGGATTTTATGATACAGATGAAACATTTGTATCTCATTCTCTTCAAACTGCCGAGTGGTGTGCTACAAGATTGGGTTTTCCAATTATGGATATTGAGTTACAAGGTTCTCAGTTGTATACTTGTTTTGAAGAAGCTGTAACTGAATATGGAGCTATTGTAAATCGATATAATATAAAAGAAAATATTAGTAAACTTCAAGGAGCTCCAACATCATCAAATTTCACACATACCGTAGTATCAGATTTAGGAAGAGCTATAGCAGTATCAGAGACATATGGTCAAGAAGTTGGTGTTGGTGGTAATATTGATTGGAAAACTGGTTTTGTAACTGTTAACTCATCTAGTCAAGTATACGATTTAAATGATTGGTCAGAAATATCAGAGAGTAACGAAGCTATAGAAATAAAAAGAGTCTTTCACGAACCAACTCCAGCTATGGCAAGATACTTTGACCCTTATGCGGGTGTTGGTCAAAATACACAAAATTTATTAGATGGATTTGGTTTTGGGAGTATGACACCAGCAGTAACTTTTACAATGATGCCAATACACGAAGATTTATTAAGAGTTCAAGCTATTGAACTAAATGACCAAATTAGAAAATCTGCACACTCATTTGAGTTGATTAATAATAAATTAAGAATATTTCCTATGCCAACAGAAACATTTAAAATTTATTTTCAATATATAGTTAAATCTGATAGATACAAAACATTATCTTACGAAGTATCTGGTAGTTCACAAGACGGAGTAGAAGGTGGTAAGTCAGGAGTACAATCAGATTTTTCTAATATAAGATATGATAATATGATTTATTCAGAAATAAACGACCCTGGAAAACAATGGATTCGAAAGTATACATTAGCTTTAGCAAAAGAGTTATTAGGAATGATTAGAAGTAAATATGGTTCAGTTCCTATTCCTGGTGGTGGTGGAGAAACCACATTAGATGGTGATACATTAAGAGGTGAAGCTACTGCCGAAAAAGATGCATTAGTTGAGCAGTTGAGAGAGATGTTAGAACAATCAAGTGGACAAGAAGTTCTTCAAGAAGAAGCTCAAGAAGCTGAATCTACACAAGAAATTTTGAAAAAAGTACCTTTAAAAATATACATAGGATAATATTATGGCAAGAAGATTCTTTTCAGATAGAGATGTAAATACATTTAGTACTATTAATAAATCATTAATGGCAGATGTTGTTGGTACAACTTGTATTGTTTATAAAATTTCTAGTGAAGAAACACAAATAAATGTTTATGGTGAATCAACTGGAATGGGAAAGGTTTATAATCCTGGAGTTGAATTAGATGCACTTATAGATTCTACAGATTTTGATTGGAATACGGATGAATTTGGACCAGATGCACAACAAACGGTAACATTTTCTTTCTTGAGAAATAATCTTATTGATAAAGGTAATGTTGTTGTTGAGGTTGGTGATATTATTGAATGGAACTATGCATATTTTGAAGTTGATGTAATAAATGAAAATAAATTAATCGGTGGAAATGTAGACCAAAATTTTGATGTTGTAGCAGAAACACATATGACACGATTAAGTAAATTAAATATAATTGAGAGACAAAGATAATGGCTAGAAGATTTATACCAGAGGGTCAAACACCCAAACAAGAAGTAAATAGAGCCGAACAAATTCAGCGTAAACATCAAGAGTTTGCAACAACCAACGAAGCTTCTACAGTACTACTAGATGTTGACGGTACAATACTATGGTTTATGAAAAATACTATAAAACCTAAAGTTATTGATAATGGTGAGACTATAGATGTACCAATCATATGGGGAAATTCAGAAAGATGGAAATCAGTTCAAGATGAAGGATTTATGAGAGACCAAAAGGGTAGAATAATGGTACCGCTTATGATGATTAGAAGAACTGGTATGGCACCATATGAAGCTATGATGTATAATAAAATGTCGGATGAATTATATACAACTTATCAACGAACATACTCTAAAAGAAATCAATATGATAAATTTAGTGTTTTAAATGGTTCAAATAATCCATTAAGAGGTGAAACACCAGAGATGGAATCATTTCAAGTTAGATTTCCAGATTATGTAGTTGTTACATATGATATAACAGTTTGGTGTGAATATGTCGAACAAGTAAACAGACTTACAGAACTATTAGTATATTTTGGTGGAAGAACTTGGAGTGATGCAAAAGAAGGTAGACCATCTATTATTTGTAGAACTACTGCGTATGATTTTTCAGAAGAAATAGGTACAGGTACTGATAGAATTATTAGGTCTACTGTAAGTTTAGAAACATTAGCACCACTACTACCGAAGTATGTAAGTGATGAAATTGTTTCCAAAAAAGTATATTCTATTAGAAAAACTTCTGTTAATTTTAAAGAAAGTATAAAGTAATGATTTTTAAACTTTCATATATTTATATAAGGAATAGTAAAAATGTCTAAAAAGGTTTGGGAACAAATGGATAAGCCTTGGAATTTAATTACGGCTGTATGGGAATTGTTTGAAACTTTTTTTGAAATATTCGGTAGTGTTAAAAGAAAAGATTATAAAAATGTATATCAAGAATTAGACACAGAAAAAAAGAAAAAAGTTGTTAAGTTGATATGTATGGTTAAAGGACAAAAAATTGAAGAAGAAAAAGTAGTTGAAGATTTTGAAATATCAGTAGATGATATTGAATTAGTTTTAGAAAGAGCTAAAAAAGTAAGACCTCAATTATTTGTGGAGAATGTAAATGAGTGATTATATCTTATATACAGATAGAAAAGAAAATTTTAGTTGTGATATAGCTTTGGAAGGAGCTAGACTAAATGAGTCTTTTGCTAGAATAATATTAGAAACAAAAGATATTAATTATGTTTTTAATGGTAGTATTGATGCTTCTGGTAAATGTGAAATACCAATTAGAGCTTTAAAAGGACTAATGGATGTGCGTGATAGTGGAAATATGGTATTAGAAGTTGTTGCAGACGATACTTATTTTAGACCCTGGGAATCTAACTTTATAGTTGACGCACATACAAAGTTAGAAGTTAAAAT
>MDTD01010575.1_pt1 | contig 18263 bp, 20 predicted proteins | sample 811221 | NCBI WGS metagenome assembly MDTD01 (sample SAMN05326646, study PRJNA326480) | marine metagenome | isolation source: seawater | place: Pacific Ocean: South West | collected 2011 | reverse complement strand
TATGCAATACACTCTGCAGTCATTAGGCTGGATGGCAGAGTGGTTATGCAGCGGCCTGCAAAGCCGTTTACGCCGGTTCGATTCCGGCTTCAGCCTCCAAAAATTATGAAAGTAGCAATTGTTGGTTATGGATTTGTTGGCAAAGCTCTAAGGAATGGCTTAAAAGAGAATGTGGATTGTATTGAAATAGATCCTAAACTAAATACCAATATAAACGACTTATTTCTCCATAAGCCTGAAATAGTTTTTATATGCCTGCCAACTCCTATGAGTGATGACGGTTCTCAAAATATTGATGTTATTAAAAAAACTATAAACGAAATAAATAGTAATGATCAAAAACCATTGATAGTAATAAAAAGCACAATTTTACCTAAATATGTTAAAGAAATTTGTGAAGATGTTAAAAACATTATAATTAATCCTGAATTTTTAAGAGAAAGATCTGCAGATGAAGATTTCATTAATTCCGACATAATTGTTTTTGGTGGCAATAACAAAGATTGTGAAATAATTTCTAATTTTTACATTAACTATACCAAATGCGTATCTAATGATCATACCTTTACTGATCACATATCTGCATCGCTCATAAAATATACTATTAACTCTTTTCTTGCTTTAAAAGTTATATTTTTTAACCAAATAAACTCTGTTTTTAATCATCTTTGTTCGCAAAATGACTGGAAGAGTTTCAAAAATGCAGTTTCAAAAGATAAACGAATGGGCGACTCTCATATGGATGTGCCTGGTCCTGATGGAAGATATGGATATGGTGGCCCATGCTTTCCAAAAGATGTAAGCGCACTGATAGAGTACTCAAAGGAAATTGGATTCGAATTAAGTTTGCTGAAAAAGGCTAATAATATTAATAATAATTTAAGAGCGGAGTATAATGACGTTTTTAAAAGAGAAGAAGAGCAAAACATTAAATTTAATGCTAATAAAGAGGAGTGATATATAGTATGCCCGAGTGGTGGAATTGGTAGACACAAGGGACTTAAAATCCCTCGATAGAAATATCGTGCCGGTTCAAGTCCGGCCTCGGGTACCATCTAAATATTTATAAAATTTATTTAAATAATATTTTTTTAAACGTATTTATGCATGAAGGAGAGCAACATGACTAATAATCTTGAAATACCGTCTGAAGTGAATATGGAGAAAATTGAATGCGCATCTTGTGGCAAACTTAATCAAGATCCCTTCTTAAAATCAGTTGATAGAATAACGAACCTTCCAGGATTATTTACAATTGTAAAATGTCCAAATTGTTCACTTCAATATTTATCACCGCGTCCATCCAAAGATTCAATTGGTTATTATTATCCAGATGACTACCAGCCATTCACTGAGACCTCAGTTGTTGATAAAACACCTAAGAAAGATCCTTGGTATAGTTTTTTAAAACCTGCATTCAAGAAAATACCAGATTTAAAACCAGGCCATATGCTAGAAATTGGTGCTGCATCAGGAAACTATTTAGTCAAAATGCAAAATCTTGGTTGGAAAGTCAAGGGAGTAGAGTTTTCTGATTACGCAGCGTCTAATGCAAGAAGTCTAGGAATAGATGTTGAAACTGGCCAAATTGAAGACTTATATTTTCCAGCTAAATCATTCGATTTAATTGTTGGTTGGATGGTTATAGAACACCTTCATGACCCAAATTCTTTCTTCAAAAATGCCAAGTCCTGCATTAAAGATGATGGTTTCTTAGTTTTATCAACTCCGGATTGCAACTCAATATCGCGTAAAATTTTTGGAGAATATTGCTATGATCTTCATCTACCAGCTCATTTATATCACTTTACCCCAGAAACAATTACTGATGTTTTAAATAAAAATGGTTGGGAGGTTGATAAGATTATTTGGCAGAATAATGCGATGACTTTTCTAAACAGCTCTAAAACTTGGGCAAGAGAAAATCATAAGAAATTTCTTTTAAGATTCATAGATTTAGTAATAAAATCACCAATCTTTCTTCCTATTAAATATTTTTTACACTTTCTACTTGGAATAACAAGACAAAGTGGTCGAATGATAGTTTGGGCAAGACCAAGTAATTAAAATTTTGAATATTTCATGGTTAACAAGCTCAATAAGCAAAAATTCTGCTTCCTTGAGAATGAGAGTTCTTATACCTGCAAGGAAACTTAAAAAGCATGGATTTCAAAGTAGAATTTTTTATAAAAAGTTACCATCTTCAATAGAATCTGATTTTTTAATACTTTCAAAATTATTTGATAAAAATGCATTAGAGTCTGCGAAGAGACTTAAGAAAGAAAATAATACAAAGGTAATACTCGATATTTGTGATAATAAATTTACTTCCAGCAAAACCAATGATGTTTCTTGCATAGTCAATCATAGCAATATTAAAAAAATATTAAATCATGTTGACTGTATAACAGTTCCCACAAATGAACTTAAAAAAATATTTTTAGATAATTTTCATTTTCCTAAAGATAAAATTTTTATAGTCGATGATTTTATTGACGCTCCACAAAAATTTATTCAGCTTTTTCATCCAAGCTTCTTTTTATCAAATTTAGTTTTTTTAATATTTAAATTTAGAATTAAATTTTTTAACAATCATCATAAATTTATTTGGTTTGGGGCTTCTGGAAAAGAAAAAGGAACGGGTTTAGACGCATTAGAAGAAAATATTGATGAACTCAAAATGGCTTTTTCTAAAATTAATAGACCATCACTTACGATCGTAAGTAATTCTTATAAAAAATACATGGAGTTTAAAAATAAAGTGGATTTCAAGACTTTCTACATTCCATGGGATAATTCAACAATTAATAAAGCACTAAGAATTCACAAAATATTTATTTTGCCATCAGTTATTAATGATAAGACGGTTGGAAAATCCTCTAACAGGGTTATTACTGCATTTAACAATAATCTTGAAGTTTGCGCAGACCTTATCCCATCTTATGAACCTTTTGCCAATTTTATAAATCATCCACTTAATTCTGAAAATATTATTAGTTCATGCAAAGCCTCTTTCAAACCTAAAAGGCCAAATAAATCATTTTTATTAAACCTGGAAGAAACCAATTTGTTAGAATGGGTAAAAATCTTAAAGTCATTATGAAAGTTTTAATTACAGGTGGTGCAGGATTTATTGGGTCTGCAATGGTCAGAAATCTAGTAAATGATAAAAATATTCAGATATTGAATATTGATTCGTTAACATATGCAGGAAATCTCGAAAATCTTGTAGATGTATCTGATTGCTCAAATTATTCTTTTTTGAAAGCTGATATTTGTGATAAAGACAAAATATTTAAGATATTTGCTGATTTCTTACCCAACCGAGTTATTCACTTTGCTGCATCCTCACATGTAGATAATTCTATTAAATCACCTAAAGATTTCATTTCAACAAATATAATTGGAACATTTAATCTTTTAGAGGCTTCAAGAAAAGTTATTAATCTTAAGAGAAAGAATGACAATTTCAAGTTCCATCATATATCAACTGACGAGGTTTATGGAGATCTTGGAGATAGTGATCATACATTTTCGGAGAATAATTCTTATGATCCAAGTTCACCATACTCTGCGTCAAAAGCCTCATCAGATCATTTGGTAAGGTCTTGGGGAAGAACATATGGAATTCCTTATACAATAAGTAATTGTTCAAATAATTTTGGACCATATCAACATATGGAGAAATTAATACCGGCATCTATAATAAATGCACTATCAGGTGAAGATATCTTGCTTTATGGTGATGGAATGCAGATGAGAGACTGGTTGTATGTTGATGATCATGTAGAAGCAATTAAATTAATTGTATTTAGTGAAATTAATAATGAAACATTTAACATTGGAACAAAAAATGTTCTCAGAAATAAAGAAATAGTTAGTAGTATTTGCAGAATTTTAAATAAACTTGACATAGCAAAACCAAAAAATATCAAAGATTTTGCTGAATTAATTAAATATACAAATGATAGGCCAGGACATGATTTTAGGTATGCTATTGATCCATCAAAAATTCTGAATACTTTTGAGTGGAAACAAAAACACACTTTTCAGAAATCTTTAGAAGATACTGTTAAGTGGTATATTAGTAACAGGACTTGGTGGGAAAAATGAAGGGTATAATTTTAGCTGGTGGAAGTGGATCAAGATTAGCTCCGTGCACTATTGCGATATCTAAACAGTTGATACCAATTCATGATAAGCCAATGATTTATTACTCACTATCAATTTTATTACTCGCAAAAATTAGAGATATATTAATAATTTCAACTCCAGATCATATTGATTTATATAAAAGATTGCTTGGAGATGGCTCAAAATACGGGGTATCGTTCAATTATCTCATTCAAGAGGAACCGGGCGGAATTGCACAGGCTTTTATTTTAGGTGAGAATTTTATTGATAATGACAATGTAGCACTTGTTCTCGGTGATAATATTTTTCATGGATCTGAATTACAAAATAAACTTCAACAAGCAAAAAATAATTCTAATTCTGTAATTTTCTCTTATTCCGTAAATGATCCTTCATCATATGGAGTTTTAAATTATGACAAGAATGGAAATCCAATATCTATTTTAGAGAAACCAAAGAATCCACCCTCAAATGATGCAGTTACAGGATTATATTTTTATGATAACGATGTTGTGAGTATAGCTAAAACTCTTAAACCATCTAATAGAAAAGAACTTGAAATCACCGATATCAATAATAAATATTTAGATATTGGAAAACTGGATGTTGTCAAGCTTGGAAGAGGTTTTGCATGGCTTGATACAGGAACTTATGAATCCTTAAATGAAGCCTCAAGGTTTATTGAAATAATTGAAAATCGACAAGGAATTAAAATTGGTTGTCTTGAAGAAATAGCTTATAACAATGATTGGATTAACACAGAAGATATTGTAAAAGCATGTGACAGAATGAAAAATACATCTTATGGTGAATATTTAATGAAAATTATTAAAAAATGAATATTGAGCAAACTTCTCTTGAAGGTGTCATTATTATTAAGCACGATATCTATGAGGATCAAAGAGGCTTTTTCAAAGAAACTTACCAAAAAAATAAATTTGATGAAATAGGTATCAAATATGATTTTGTTCAGGACAATTTTTCCTTCTCAAACAAGAATGTAATAAGAGGACTTCATTTTCAGAAATCAAAACCTCAGGGAAAGTTGGTATGGTGCCCATATGGGAAGGTTTTGGATGTTGTATTGGATATTAATCCATCATCTAAAACATTTAGAAAACATATATCTGTGGAACTTCAGTCCAACATACCGTTATCAATTTGGATACCTCCAGGTTATGCTCATGGCTTCTCAGTACTCTCAGACAGCGCAATGTTTTGTTACAAATGTACTGATTTCTATAACCCGGATGACGAGTTTGGAGTGAGATGGAATGACAAAGATCTAAACATCGACTGGGGGATAAATGATCCAATTATTTCTTCCAAAGATGACAGCTTCCCATCACTAAAAGAATATTACAATTTATGAAGAATATAATAATTTTTGGAGGTTCTGGGCAAGTGGGCTCTAGTTTGGCAAAAATACTTAGTCAAAAATATAATATTCTTTCACCTTCATCTAGTGAAGTATCATTTAAAGACACCTCTCAAATTAAAAATTTTTTATTAGAACAATCACCAGATGCAATAGTAAATTGTGCTGCCTATACTGACGTTGAAAGTGCTGAAATATCAGCTTCTGAAGCTTTTCAAGTTAATTTTTATGCGGTTAAAGAAATTGCAGATTTTTGCAACATATATTCTGTACCCTTGTTGCATATATCTACTGATTATGTTTTCAATGGCAAAAAAAACAAAGAATACTTCGAGGATGATCATACATCTCCATTAAACATCTATGGATGGTCAAAGTTAGCTGGAGAAATAGCCATTAAAGATGTTCTCAGTAAATATATAATAGTTAGGACTAGTTGGGTTTTCAGCTCAACTGGAGGTAATTTTGTTTCAAAAATTATGTCTCTATTGAATGAGAAAAATGAGATTCGAGTTGTGGGAGATCAGTATGGATGTCCTACAAGCGCATCAAGCCTTGCGATTACTTTAAAACATATTCTAGAGATAATTTTTGAGAAACAGAAGTTTAAATGGGGAACATATCATTATTGCAATTATCCTCCAACAACTTGGTATGACTTATCTAAAACATTAAAAAAAATTCTCATAAATCAAAACAAAAATATTTCATGTAAGATTTTAAAAATATCCTCAGAAGAATTTGGAACAATTGCCGAAAGACCAAAATTTTCTGTTCTTTCTAATAACAAAATTTTGAAAGAGACTAAGATAGATTTAGTTTCGTGGGAAAAAGAAATTACTAAAATATTGTCTAATTTTTAGGTACTATTTTTAATACATATATATGTTTATAATCGCAACATGAAAACAAAAACTTTTGTTATTGAAGAAAATGAGCCCAACATTTCAACTTTTGATTTATTTGATGCTCTAATTAAAAAGAAAACCCAACTCGCAATCGTGTTCTTTTTAACGTCAGTTATTACTTATACTTTTTTACAATTTGTACCCAATAAATATACTGCTGAAACATTGCTTGTTGTTAATGAATTAAGCACAAAGCCCAAAGAGGATCCATTTAGTCTGATACCAGGCATTGGCTCACAAATAAATAATCCCCTAGAGGTAAAGGCTAAAGCGCTATTGACTTCAAAATCTTTTTTTATGGATTTTGTTGATAGGAGAAAAATTGTTATACCTTTGATTGAATCAAGAGGATGGGATGAATCTGAAAATATTATTTTTACAAATTTTGGTGACTACTCTATACCATTAAACTCAGAAGCAGAGAATGATTCCAATATGGAATATCTACAAGATAATAAAATAATGCATGCAGCATATATTGAGTGGAGAAAAAATATCTTAAAAGTAAAATCAGATCCTTTAACCGGTTTTTATACTGTTTCTATTACTCATCATTCTCCTAACTTTTCTAAAAATGTTGTCGATTGGTTGGTTGAGGATATAAATAACTCTATGAGAGAACTAGAAATCAATCAAAGCAATAGGGCTCTTGAAACATTAGAGGCTGAGTTAGCTAATAATATTTTACCCGACATGAAAAATGTCATCTCCAGCTTAATAAGAGAAAATATGCAAAGAAAAACATTGGCATCTTCTACCGAAGATTACATATTCACCATTCTTGATCCAGCCTTTAAACCAGAGTTTAAGTCTAGTCCAAAAAGACTACTAATTTTAATTGCTACTTTATTTTTAGTTTTTTCAATACACTCACTTTTTATATTATTTAAATTCTTTAAGTTGAGGAAATCTAATGAATAATCTTAACATCTTTATAGGCTATGACTCAGCAGCGCCTGTTTTATATAATGTTGCTCAACACTCAATACATTCTAGAACTAAAAGTCAATGTATAATAAGACCTCTTATTTTGGATCAGTTAAAGACTATCTATAGTCGTTCTCCTCATCAGTTAGCCTCAACTGAATTTTCATTTAGTAGATTTTTAGTACCCTATCTTTCAGGTTATCAGGGCTGGTCATTATTTATGGACAATGATGTTGTAGTCCTAGACGATATTCAGAATATTTTCGATTTAGCTGATGATACATTTTCAGTCATGTGTGTTAAGCATGAACATGAGCCAAAAGACACAAAAAAATTCCTTGGTAAAACTCAAACTTCTTATGAGAAAAAGAATTGGTCAAGTTTTCTTTTATTTAATAATTCTAAATGTAAAGCACTTACTCCAGAATATGTTGAAAATGCAACAGGTTTAGAACTTCATCAGTTTCATTGGCTCGATTCTGAAGATTTGATTGGAAGCATTCCCATCTCATGGAATTATCTTGCAGGATATTCAAACAAAGGTTTAAGTAAAGATGATATACAGATGATTCATTATACTGATGGAGCGCCTTGTTATGATGGCTACGAAGATTCTGAAGATAGCGAAATTTGGCTAAAAGAAAAAGAATCAATGATTAATAATCAGAAGAAATGATTAAAAACGCTCAGGAAATTTTTATCAATGACATAAATATGTCTTATATAAAAAACAAGAATACTATTGATGAAATAGCCAGTGACATATCTACTTGTGAGGGAAATATAATTTTTACAGGTATCGGAAAGTCAGCATTGATTGGTGAAAAATGCGCTGCAACCTTTAGAAGTCTTGGCATAAAATCATTTTTCCTTCACTCTACAGATCTTGCTCATGGTGACTTGGGCGGCATTTCAGATGAAGACATAGTTTTTTGTATATCTCAAAGTGGCTCAACCTCTGAACTGATTTATGTTCTAGACCATATAAAAGAATCTTGTAAAAAAATAATATCGGTCACAGGCAATGACAAAAGTGTTTTATTTTTGAAATCTGACTTAAATCTCGATACAACAGTTACTCAAGAGTTATGTAAATTAAATCTAGCACCAACCGCGAGCACCTCTGTTGCATTATTTCTAATTGATTTAGTAGCTATTGAAACTTCTCAAAAAATTGGTATCGATTCTTCCGACTTTGCAAGGAGCCACCCTGCAGGAAAATTAGGAAAATCTCTTAACTTAAGTGTTGAATCAATTATGGAAGATAGCACATCATCTACCTTTGATATTAATGAACCAAAATTTAAAAACATTCTTAATGCTTTGGTTAAAGGTGGACTGGGCATAGCAATTGGTATAAATGAACAGAATATACCAAAAGCAATTTTTACAGATGGAGATTTTAGGAGATTATTTTCAGATGGTATTTCAAATATTGATGAAAAAACTGAGCTAAAAGTATCTAATAAATTTTCATCCTTTTTTGCAAACCAATTGGTAAGAGAAGTTCATGCTGAAATGACATCAAAAAAAATAATTAGTGCTCCTATTTTAAATGAAGAAGGTATTTTAGTTGGAATCATCAACTCAAGGATATTGTTAGCTAATGGCTTCGAACTCTAGTGAAGGCATTAATTTCTCTTGAATTCTTAAAATTAATTATTGTCCTATCTGCAAGTTTTTTTGTAATCAACTATAGTGTCGAGGGATATTATTATTTTCTATATTCCCTTTGCTTGATTAGCCCTTCTTTTTTAATAACTCCCTTTGTAAAAAGAACAGTAGCCGTTGGATTGCCCTATGAAAAGTCACTAATTAAAACTGCGTTATTTTCAATAATCATTAATTTTTCAATAATAGTGATATTTTGCTTCTTAAATGATATCAGTTTAGACATGCAGTCTATTCTATTATTTACATTTCTTATTTTTTTTCCAACTTTCATTCCTCTTCGTCCATATTGGAGAATTGTTTCAACAGATAAAAATTTCTGGAAAAAAGTTAGATTCTTAATTTTAATCTCTGAAATTCTTTTACTCATAATATTTATGACTGAATTTGGAGTAGGAATATACATTCTTATTGTTGGCCTAGGAGCAATGTTAGAAGCATGTATACATTTTATCTTCGGCGATCAAATTGAAGTATCAAAAGATGATAAAGAATTACTATCGAATAATCCAATAAAAATGCTAAGCCTTGTTTATTCATTAGGAAGATTTCATGAAGCATTTATAAGATATATTTTTCAAAGGCAATTAGAGTTAATAGGACCAATTTTTATTACTTTGCAGACTGTGAGTGGAAGTGTTTCATCAGGTGTTGAGAAATATTTTTATAGGCCAGGAGCAAGAAATTCTTTCTCATTTTTAATAGTTTATAGTTTTTTCTTTATAGGAACTTTTGTAGCATTAATTATGTTTTATATCGACATTCCTAGCATTAAGAGAGATGACCTATACTATCAATACTTATGGATTCCCTTTTTCTATGTTTTACCATTTTTTAGTACTTTAAGATCAATAAAAATACTTGGCACAAACAAAGTTTCAGGTATTTCTTTATTTGCAATGTTTGTATCAGTATCTTCAATAATGATATATCAATCATTCTTTGAATTATTCTTAGGTAGCATAGTACTTTTTCTTATACATCCTGCGTTATCATTAGTTTTAAATGAGACATTTATATATGCACACAAGAAAAAAAATGAACATAGCAATAATTAGCTCAGATCTCCACAGGCAGCAGATCAAAGTAATACAGAAAAAAAACAAAGTTAATGTTTATAGTTTTTCTAGAAAAAATTCTTTCCTTAGAATGATAGAGCTGTTAAAAGTTATTTTTGTATCTTTTTTTGCATATAAATTATTTATGCCAAGATCATCGTCTTTAGAGTACATGATTTTAAATCAGTTATATTCCAAAAAAATTATAGGGATGTCTGATGGTTTGTTAGATCTTGTTACAGAAATTCCTCACCAATTTAGATGTCTTTTTTCAAGGAAAATTGAAAACCTCAAAATAGATGAAATTTTTAAAGATTATAGTGAATGGATAAATCAATTAGATATAAAATATGATGAAGAATCCAAAGTGATTGTATATTACCCAAAAAAATATGGAAAAGAGTTATCTGATGATGAACTAAGAAAGAGACTCCCAAACAATTTAAAAAATTTTAAGATAATTAAATCAACAAGAGGTAATAAATTTTTTGGTACTGCTTATGGAATTATCAGCCACCCTAGTACTATTATTTTGCAGGCAAAACTTGTTAAAAATTTAAAAATTTATTTTATTCCTACTTTGTCTAATATTGATAGATTTCAAAATGAAAGGATGCAACTTTATAAGAATGCTCTCAATAATGACAAGCTAATAGAAGAAATATGATAAAAAAAATAATTTACTTTTTTATAGGAATATCCCTAATATTTAGGTTTTCAGAGGAATCAATTATACAACCATCTCATATTGGAATGATTCTATTAATTATCACAAACTTCATATACTCAATTTACGAAAGACGAATTAATATAAATTTTAGTTTCGATATCAAAATTGTTATCTTCTGTTTAATATACTTTTCACTAATTAACCTTCTAAATTCAAATCAAAACTTTTCAATTTTATATATTCTAAATCCATTAGCATTGTTACTAGTTTACTTAACAACCTACATGTCTAATAACAGATTGGAGATAATTAAATATATCTTCAATGGAGCATGTCTTGCTTACATTATCTCAATTTTGTTTGGCATTTATAGTTTCATTGAAAATCCCTCTTTAAGAATTACAGGACTATCAGGCACCCCAAATCATATTGGAATGCAAGGGTTAATTCTATTGGCCTTATCCTTGGTTTTCTATCAACTTAACAATAATTATTTAATTTTAGGGAGAATATTTTTCTTTTTTGGAGCAGCATTATCATTAAGCAGGAGCGCGCTGGCAGGTTTGGCCTTATTTTTAATAGTAAATTTTAAAAATATTTTTATTAATAAAAAAGCTTTTTTGATCTCACTGATAATAATTCCTTTTGCAATAATTTTATTAACTCAGTCATCATTGCTTTCGTACTTTTCTTCTTTTGAGTTAATGCAAATTTCAAACCTCATAGAAAGGCGATTAGTTATATTTGGTTCTGCAGATGAGAGCGGAAGAGGAATCTATAGATTATTAGAATATCCACAATATTTAATTTTTGGTGCATCTGAAATGAGAACATATTTTTATGGAGATTCATTTGTAGGCTTCATTCATAATAATGTTGCTCAAATGTGGTTTGCATTTGGACTCCCAGGCCTTTTGCTGTCAATTCATCAGCTATACCTAATTACAAAATTGACCTCCTATAAGGGAATTTTGCTCTTAGGACCATTTTTATTGACTCACTTTGTTTATCAAAATTTTTTATATAACTTTTATATTATGAGTTTAATTATTTTGTGTCAGACAAATTCGAGTTTAATCAATTATAATAGTCAACCTAAAATTGAGGGGTAGGCATGAGCGATAAGATTTGCATAATAGGTTTGGGTTACGTTGGGCTTCCAATTGCAGTTGAGTTTGCAAAAAAATATGACGTTATTGGATATGACGTTAATAAACAAAGAATTGAAGAACTTAAAAACGGTTTTGATGGAACAAATGAAGTTTCTAATGAACAATTAAATCAAAAACTATCCATAAATTTTACATCAAGTCAGAATGACATTGAAAAATGTAATTTATATATCATTACAGTTCCAACTCCGGTTAATTCCTCGAATGTTCCAGATTTCTCACATTTAATTTCAGCTTCAGAGGTTGTTGGAGCCTCTTTAAAAAAAGGCGATATTGTGTGCTATGAATCAACAGTTTTTCCTGGCGCAACAGAAGAAGTTTGTTTACCAATTTTAGAGGATAAATCTGGACTTTTGATGAATAGTGATTTTGGATTAGGATACAGTCCTGAAAGAATAAATCCTGGAGATAAGACACACAAATTATCGAATATAGTAAAAGTTGTAGCAGGATCGAATGATATAACTCTTAATAAATTAAAACAAATCTACAGTTCCATTGTTGATGCGGGTATTCATTGTGCGCCTAATATAAAAACTGCTGAGGCTGCAAAGGTTATCGAAAATACACAAAGAGATGTCAACATTGCCTTAATAAATGAGATCGCGATTATATGCAATAAACTCGATATAGATACCCATGATGTTTTAAAAGCAGCCGGGACAAAATGGAATTTTCTTAATTTTGAACCTGGATTAGTTGGCGGTCATTGTATTGGGGTTGATCCTTATTATTTAGCTCATAAAGCGACTACAATTGGCCATAATCCTGAAATAATTTTAGCTGGTAGACGTATTAATGATGAAATGCCAAATTATGTTGCTCAACAAATTTTAGGACTACTTATCAAAACAAAACAAAACTTTGAAGACCTAAAAATATTACTTCTTGGCCTAACTTTTAAAGAAAATTGTCCTGATACTAGAAATTCAAAATCAATAGATCTATATCAAAATCTTGTTGGACATAATTTAGATGTTGATGTGTATGATCCATATATAAAAGAAGATCAAAATATAACACCTATAAATAAAACTAAAGTTCTTGATAGTCTATCAAATGATAAAAAATATCATGCTGTAATTTTAACAGTCCCACATAACATATTTTTAGAGAAATCCTTTTTAAAAATACTTCATAATATTATCCACAAAGATGGATTGATATATGATCTTAAAGGTGTATTACCTAGAGAATTTGAAGCAATTAGGCTATGAGCACTGATTATCATACTTTGATAAAAAACTCAGATCCAAAGGTATGGGTTGTTACAGGATGCGCAGGTTTTATTGGCTCTAACATAGTTAGATACTTACTACAAAATAATCAAAAAGTAATTGGTGTAGACAATTTTTCAACAGGTAAAAAATCTAATTTAAAGTTCATAGAAAAATCTTTGAAATCAAATAGTTGGAAAAATTTTAGCTTTTACGAATCAAGCTTATCTTCCGAATCTGAGTGTGATTCTATATTAAAAGATGTTGATATAATCCTTCATCAAGCTGCATTAGGATCTGTTCCAAGATCAATCAAAGAACCCATCGCTTCTCATAATTCAAACGTAAACTCTTTTTTAAATATCCTAAACTCTGCTAAAAATTTAGGTATAAAGAAATTTATATATGCATCCAGCAGCTCGGTATATGGAGATAATGAAAAATTGCCTAAAATTGAATCTATATATGGTGATCCTTTATCTACTTATGCTTTAACAAAAAGAATTAACGAGATGTATGCGGATGTTTTTTACAAAAATTATAATTTTGATTCAATAGGACTTAGATACTTTAATGTTTTTGGACCTATGCAGAATCCCTATGGAGGCTATGCAGCAGTAATACCAAGATGGATTAAAGCAATGATAAGAGATGAGGAAATATCAATATTTGGGGACGGCACAACATCAAGGGATTTTTGTTATGTTGATAATGTGATTGAGGCAAATATTCTAGCAGCTTTAAATATGCATAATTCTGGTTCTAAGATATACAATGTTGCGCTCAGTGAGACTACTAATTTGAATGAATTATTTCATTTTATTAAAGAAGTTTTGAAATTAAATGGCATTGATTACTTAAAAAAACCAAATTTTAAGGACTTTAGGGCTGGCGACATAAAGAATTCTTTAGCAAGCATTGAGTCAATCAAAAGTGAATTGTTATATTCAGGAAATATAAAAATATTCGATGGCCTTAAAATTACAATACCTTGGTATTTAGAGAATCAAGATTCTCAAGATGTTTGAAAAAGAAAGTTCTGATAAATTATCTTGCGTAGTAGCAACAAATTCTTTGTGGAATGCCTATAATTTTCGGTTAAATTTACTGAGAAGTATCAAAAATCTTGGAATAGAGGTCTATATAATAGCCCCAATTGATCAAACGAAAGAGCTTCTTGAGAAAGAGGGCTTTAAAATTATTCACATTAACATCGCCAGCCATAGCAAAAATCCAGTCAAAGATTTTTCACTACTTTTAAACTACTACAAATTAATTAAAAAGATCTCACCAAAATTTATTTTAGGCTTCACTATTAAACCAAATATATACGCCACAATGGCTTCAATTTATTTGAGGATACCAGTTATAAACAACATAACGGGCTTTGGATCGGTATTTTTAAGAAATTCTCCAATCAAAATGATTATCAAATTAGCTTATAGAATTATTTTTAAATATTCATTTACAATTTTTTGTCAAAATTCCGAAGATAAGAAATATGTTCTATCCACCCTTAAAGTCAACAAAGATAATGTAAAACTTCTTCCAGGCTCGGGAGTAAATTTAAAAAAATTTGATTTTGTTCCAATTTCAAAAAATAATTCTAATAATTTTAAATTCCTTTTTATTGGAAGATTGCTGAAAGCAAAGGGCGTCATTGAGTATATTAATGCCGCAAAGATGATTCTTTCTCATAGAGACGATATTTATTTTAATTTGCTGGGAGAATATGACCCTTCAAATCCAGACTCTATGCCAAAAAATCTTTTTAATAGCGCAAGAAAATACAAAAATATATCTTTCTTAGGCTACAAAGATGACGTAAAAAAAACAATTGCAGAATCTGACTGTGTAGTATTACCGTCTTTCTCTGAAGGATCACCAAAGTCATTAATAGAATCGATTGCTATTGGTAGACCTATAATCGGTTCCAATATTTCTGGAATTAGACAAATATTAGTAGATGAGAGAAATGGATACTTATGTGAACCTAAAGATACCGAGTCATTATTGGAGGCATTCAAAAAAATGATAGATACATCCATGGAGGATAGGATAAAAATGTCCCTTGAATGCAGAAAAATTGCTGAAACAAAATTTGACGAATCAATTGTAATAAAAAAATATATTGAGCAAGTCAGAAAAATTTTAAAATATAATAAATAAATCTATTTAGTAATATATCTTGATCTTTAGCATTAAAAAATCTATATAATTTAATAAAATTTTATAAAAATGATTGAATTTAATAACTTATGTAAAGAAGCTCCTTATCGAATTTTTAAAGAAAAATATGATGCAGCCTTAGATGCTGATCAAAAAAATATTGAAGCAATTTCGATATCATCATACAACAAGAATCTGAATGAGGTGGATTCAAGATTTGTAAATTTAAAAATTGTAGATGATGATAATTTTATATTCTTTAGTAATTATAATTCCCCAAAATCACTTGCGTTTCAGTCTCATTGTCAAATAGGAGCAATTATCTTTTGGTCGTCAACGAATACTCAAATTAGAATTAAAGCTAACATTAAGAAAACATCATCTGATTACAATAAAAAATATTTCAAAAGTAGATCTATGAAAAAAAATGCTCTTGCTATTAGTTCTAACCAATCTAATATTATATCTTCCTACGAAAAGGTAATAAAAATGTACAAAGAGGCATTCGACAATAATGACTTAAGTCAATGCCCTGATTATTGGGGTGGATTTACATTTAAACCTTATTATTTTGAATTTTGGGAGGGACATGAATCAAGAATCAATAAAAGAGATGCCTTTGTTAAATCTGATGGTGATTGGAGCCAGATCGTATTAGAGCCCTAATTTTTATAAAAAATAAAAATGTTATGAATTATTTAAAAATTAGTATAAAATTTTGCACATGACTAAGTATGAAAAGACTTTTTTATCAAATTATTATTGATTTCATCAATGTATCTTAAGCCACTTCAAATTAATTAGCAGGTTTTCTTATAGCTTCCTCAAGAAAAAATACAACTCCTATAAATGAAAGAATAAAAGCAGATGAGGTTATTCTCATAAATTCTCAGGGAGAAAAAGTTGGTCTTATATCAATAAAAGAGGCAACTGAGTTAGCAAAAAAAGAATCTTTAGACTTAGTTCAAGTATCGCCAACAGACTCTAATCCTGTTGTTTGCAAGCTTTTGGACTTTGGAAAACATCTTTTTGATAAGAAAAAAAGTCGCTCTGCTTCAAAAGTTAAAACGAAAAGGAACTCCACTAAAGAAATTAAATTCAGACCATCAACTGATTTAGGTGATTACAATATTAAACTTAAAAAGATAAAAAGCTTTATTCTTGATGGAGATAAGACTAAAATAACCGTCCGTTTTAGAGGTAGAGAAATATTAAATAGTGATATGGGTTTAAAACTTTTAAATAACTTGAAAGAAGAGCTTAAAGATATAGCTCAAGTCCACCAAGAACCTTCACTAGAAGGTAGACAGCTTTTAATGATTTTATCCCCGCTTAAAAAAAAGAGATAACATAAACAATAGTTCAAATTAAAATGGGATATAAACTTAAAAGTCACTCAGGAGCTGCAAAGCGCTTTAAGAAATCTGGTACGTCAATTAAAAGTAGAAGCGCTAACAGGAATCATATATTGACTAAGCAGTCTACCAAAAGAAAAAGACATAATAGAGGTTTAAACAAATTGTCTGGCACTGTTTTGAAAATGGCTTCCAAACTAATTAATAGGTAAAAATATGCCAAGAGTAACAAAATCAGTAACTGCAAGAGCAAAGCACAAGAAAGTCCTTCAATCCACTAAAGGTCATTATGGTGCTAGAAGCAGGCTATACAAAACTGCCAAACAATCTCAAATTAAGTCTCTTCAATATGCGTTCAGGGATAGAAAAAATAAAAAGAGAAACTTTAGATCTTTATGGATTGCAAGAATTAATGCAGCATCAAGACCTTTAAATACATCATATTCCAAATTGATCAATTCTATGACAACGAAAAACATTCACATAAATAGAAAAGTCTTATCTGATATAGCTATTAATGATTCATCAACTTTTGAAAAAATAGTTAAACTTGCATTAAAGTAATGGTTTTGTTAAATGTCTTCATTTAACGATATTAAACCTCCAAAGGTCTTCCACGAAAAAGGAGCAGATCATCCAATATTTCAAGTAAAAGATTTTCTTTTAAATATTCTTAAACATCATGGATTTAATGAAATAGATGGGCCTGAAATAGAATCAGAAAAATACAATTTTGATATGCTTAATATTAAAAAATCTCATCCTGCAAGACAAATGCATGACACTTTCTACATTCAGAATAAATTAAATGTTCTTAGAACTCACACATCACCGGTTCAAATAAGAACAATGCTTGAGACTCAACCTCCCATAGCTGTCACCTCAGCTGGTAAAGTGTACAGAAAAGATGATGATTCAACCCATTTACCAATGTTCCACCAAGTTGAAGGCATTTATATTGACAAGAATGTCAACTTTGCTCAATTGAAAGATCTTATTCATAGTATTATTTACTCGATTTTTGATAAAAAAATTCAAATAAGGTTTAGGCCTTCCTATTTTCCTTTTACAGAACCATCTGCTGAAGTTGATATTCTCTCTGAAGATGGTAAATGGCTTGAGATTCTTGGTTGCGGCCTTGTAAACCCAGTTGTCCTTAATAATTGTAATATAGATAGCAATACATTTAGTGGATTGGCTTTTGGTTTGGGTGTTGAAAGAATTGCAATGCTTAAATACGGAGTAAATGACATAAGAAGTTTTTATAAATCAAATTTAGATTTTTTAAATCAGTTCAAATGAGAATCGCATATAAACACCTACTAAAATTTATAGAGGAAAAGCCTTCGATAGATGATATTTCTAATAAATTCTTCCAGCTGGGGCACGAACATAGTATAAATGATGAGATTTTTGAAATGGAACTTACACCAAACAGAGGAGATTGTCTTTCTATAATCGGATTGCTCAGAGAACTTTCAATTTTTTATCAAGTAAATTTAGACTTTGATATATTTTCTGATCATTTAGGAAGCCTAGATATAAACTTTAAAAATAAAGCAATTAGCGCATGTCCGATGATTTCTTTTTTAAGGTTAGATATT
>MDTD01033059.1_pt1 | contig 18266 bp, 11 predicted proteins | sample 811221 | NCBI WGS metagenome assembly MDTD01 (sample SAMN05326646, study PRJNA326480) | marine metagenome | isolation source: seawater | place: Pacific Ocean: South West | collected 2011 | reverse complement strand
TCGACTTCAAGCCAATTCAAACCCTTACCCTGGAGAGCAAGGTCGATGGTTTCCGCAGAGAGTTTCACGGTGGTTCCGTACAAGCCGTGTTCCTCTTTGCTTTGGTTGAACCATGCTTCGATCTCTCGTCGTTGAGCCGGCGTCAAATCTTTGGAATCCTTCACCCCTGCCTCGACGAGCAACGATTCTTTTTCTTCGGGAATGCAGCAGATGCCGATGACCAACGGGCCGAGAACAGGTCCACGCCCAGCCTCATCAATGCCAACCAGCATGTTTTCCCCTCAAAATTCCAAATCGTCCAACGGTTCATCGGGTGAATTGTTCACCTCTGGGAGTGGCGTGGTTGTTTCTTGCTTGGGCAAGAGTTGATCGTTTTCTGCGAGTGGTTGATGCCGCTCGCCCGCTTGGAGCGAAACCAGCATGGCATCCGCCTGCGATTTGTTGGCTTCCTCTGTGCGTGCATCGAGCACGATGGTTGCAGCGGAGACGAGGTTGGTATCAACGGGGGCTTGGCTTGGCTGAGCCGCACCGTGTTGGTGGCGGAACATGGCTTCGTAGGTTTCCTTGGGGACACTTTGGGTGGGCTGTACGGGTGCCGGTGGAAGTTCAGCCACTTCCTTTTCCCCGTATTGGCTCATCCAATCATCGGCCGAAGTTTCTGTTTGCTGGTAGGGCATTGTGCCTTCGTGTTCGAGGCGTCGTTCTCGGTCGATGACCGCCTTGTAGATGATGACACCTGCCAAGAGGATACAGACAACCACACCCCACCAAGCCTTGACGTAGAGGCCAACAGTGTTGGCCATGCCACCCCAATCAATACCTTCGTCAGAGTCGGGCTGGGGTTGCCACTCAACACCGAGGTACTCACCTGTGCTCGTGTGAATAAACGGGAGTTCTGGCGAGAGCCGGGAACGAATGGTGGTGTTGATGTAGACGGTGCCATTACTCGTTTGGTCTTGAGGAAGTTGAACCCAGGCTCGTATGGTGAAGTTTGAATTGAGCGGAATGTCGTTGATTTCAAAGGAACGGGGGAACTCAACACCATCTTCGTAAACAGCGATGTCGGGTGGGATGAAGCCCATGTCAACGGCGTGACTGGATTGGAGTTGCACCGTCAAGCCGTCAACGGCGTTTCCTTCGTTGCGAACTTCCATAGCGATGGATAATCTTCCCTTAGCATTGACCTGCTCCTCTACGTTTCGGAAACTCCAGTTGATGACGGGTGCAACTTTCATTGAGACCGTGACTTGGTCAACGGTTTCACCGGTGTCGTCCACCACTTCAATCGTCGATGTTCCGAGCGTGAAGGCCATGGCTTCGCCAGATGCTTGGAGTGTCGCTGTCGCGAATGTTTTCATTTCGTTTGGCTGGAGCAAGAGTGACTCGCTTGGAAGACCAAGACTGAATCCGTCAGTCGTTCCCCCGTCTCGCAAGAGGAAGAAGTTGTATGAATTCCCTGTGTTTTGGACGCTGAGAACCACATCGCATGTCTGGTTTGGGACGATGGCTTGACATCCATTTGCAACATATGTGAGGTCTGCCGAGGAGGTTCGGTTGATGATGGCCTTTGTTTTGACCTTGAGGGTGTTGGCTTTCGCACCACTGGCAAACACCTGCAACTCAACATTCATCTCGCCTTGGAACTCATTTGGGGCCTGGAACCCGATTTCAATGGTTCGTGATTCGTTGGGTTGGAGGACGACATCTTCCAAACCGCCGAACAGGGCGACGACCCAACCGCTTGCGTTGAATCGGTCGGCGGGACTCGTGCTTGGAAGCGGGTCACCCCCAGCGGTTAGGCCTTGGAGCGTGATGTTGAGGGTGTTGGGCGTGTTTCCAACGTTTCGCACGACGGCATTGACGCGCACGTCTTGGTTGGGAGCCACCTCGGCTGCAGCCTCTATGGAGTCAATGCTGACGTTTCTCTTTTCGTTCATCAAGAGGTCAAAGTTCCATGTTGAAACAGCTTTGTCAAGACCCGATATTGCAGAGAGAGTAAACCTTGGGCCGGTGTCTGCAAGGGGGGCGCCATCGATGACCGGAGGTACATCCACCCAGAGATAGACATAGGAGAGCGTGTTTGGCGCCATGGTGATGTAAGCCTCTGTTCCGTTCGTGTCCTCCATGCTCCACCCCCAATTCCATCCTGAGGAGGTGTAGAGGTTGAAGGTGACATCATCGGTGGAGGTGGCGTTGTTCGTCACGTTCACGGCGACCGAGGTACGAACCAATTCATCAACTGTAAAGGCGATGTAATCGTCAACCCCAAACGAGAGGTTCGACCACGGTACGACATGAACGGTCATCTCAACCGTTTCGTTCAAGGACGTATCAAGGTCGCTGGTGATTGAAAACGAGACCGTGTAGTCTTGCAATGCAGCGGTGGCGTCCGCTCGGAGACCGAACGCCATTTGCTTGAGATGATTGGGCACCAAGAGTTCGCTTTTTGGCAACCCTACCGTGCTCAATGAGCCCGGCAACGACAAAGGCTCAACGGTAAAGGCTTGATTTTGGTCGGCCTTGTTGTGCACCGTGATGTAGGTGCTGATCGTTTCGTTGCGGTGAACATAGATTTCACTGGGTGCTGTGAACGACATCAATTCGCCATCGCGTGCCTCTTCGGTTCCCAAACCCGATACGATGGGAAAGGCGAGGTGTGAGATGAACACGGCGATGAGAAACGCCCACCTCATGCTTCATGGTCGTCGCTCTCCCCTATCAATCACTCCCTTTGATGGACAATCAGGTGTCGGTGGCTTCATGAAGAAAGGGACAATGGAACGGTCATGCCACCGTTTTGGCCGTTCAAGAAAAAGGAAGCCGTGGTGCAACTCGAAGAAGCAGCTCCTGCACCGATTGTCTACAAGCGTGGCGAGGACCCCAATGCACGGCCAGATATTGAGGCGGATTCGGGGGCGTACAAAGACGCCTTGGCCTTGTTTGGAGACGGTTCGCAAAAAGTCGAAGCAGCCAGCGACCAGTCCGTTCACTACGACGGCGTGACGGCAGCACAACCTAAAGCAGATTCAACCTTTGAGGGCGCCGACGAAGCGGTGACCTCCGGGCAGAAGAATGTGGAAAAAGAAGATGTTGGGCCCGTGGAGGAGGCGCCACCATCGAAGGAAGATGCTGCATTTTCGTGGATTCATCACACCGATGGCTACCACTACAAGCAACGTGCAGACGGTTCCTTTGAGCCGACGCCCCACATCAAGAATCAGGACGGCTCTTATTCGCCGTATTCCTGATTAAACAATCCGGGTAGTGGCTTCACCAAGCCTGGATGGTTCTTGTGAGCACTGTTCACTTCCCTCGAAACAGGGTGTCGGTCAATAACACCAATTCCGGGTTGTTGAGGAAGTGCACCTGATGAGAGCCATGGCTCAACTTCGTGTGAATCGAGCAGCACGGGCATGCGGTCGTGAACTTCTTTGCAGTCTTCGTTGGCGGCTTGGGTGAGGACCACACAAGATTCGAGATGCTCTTCACTGCTCGTCCAGGTTTCCCACAGCACCGCCATCAACGAGAGATGACCGTCCATGCGATGATGATACCACGGAACCTTGCCCTGGGGAGTCGTCATCCATTCATACCACCCATCAGCGGCAACAAACCCTCTACGGGCCTTGGCGGCTCGTCGGAACATCGGTTTTTCGTGCATCGTTTCACTCCTGGCGTTGATGGGTTCTCTTTGGGAGGGTTTTGACCATGAAGGTCGCAAACCCCAGCGCATCATTCGAAAATGGCGAGGGACGTCCATCTCACCGTGGACGCCAACATCAGTGCTTACCGGAATGAATGTTTGCGGTGCAACATTCCAGGACGGTTCAAACGGGGTCAAGTCGGAAAGCGGTTGCGAGGAGGTCATCTTTGCCAGTTCATGCACCGGTGTTGAGATGGCGAACCGACCGCACACAAGCATCCCTCACACGGGGTCATCAATGGCTGCCATCAAGGCAGTGACATCCAACTCAGCACCGTTGAGTGGGACACGCAAGTCGTAGTGTGAAGCAATGGCGGGATCAAGTTCTCCGAAACATCCGACCCACTGGCCGTTGATGAGCAATTTTGCACCGCGCCCAGCCAACCACGGACCTTCTCCTTGCGGAAGCGACTCAGCGGTCCATGCCTGCACGCCCAAATCCGTACACAGGGCTTGGATGCGACCGCGAACGGCTGCAAAACCGCCACTTCGTTCCGCCGTGATGAACGCTAATCGGTCCTCGTTTCGGTGGTCTCGTACCACCGTGCCAAGTTCGTAAACAGCTTGTGGAAGGTCGTGATGGCGGTTGGTGGCGAGGAGTTTTAACAAGCCGGGGAGAAGGTGCTGCCTCAGAATGGTGTGGTCGACCGTGATGGGGTTGGTGATGGTCGTCACTTCGTGGTTTGGTTGCCAACGCATGTTGGTGAATTGGTCGTGTTCATTGGAAAGCGTGAGCGATTGGATTTGCACCATGCCGAGGCCTTGCATGGATTCTCGAAGACGACGTCGCAGATGGTTATCTTCTCTCGGTTGTGCGGTGAGGGGGGCTTTGGGTAGGTCTTCGCCGAGGTCTTCGTAGCCGTGGCCGATGGCCAATTCTTCTACCAAATCCACGGGATGAAGCAGGTCAAAGCGCCAGCGTGGCATGGTGAACAGCAGTTCGGAGGTGCCGGCGCTGGCGACGGCCATTTTGTTGGACCGTTGCGGAGCGTCGGACGGGGCAGGGCGTCGTCCGTCGAATTGTCCACCCATGCGTTGAATGGCGGTGTTGAGTTCCTCATCGGTGAACGAACGACCCAGCAGTTGGGACACCAGTTCTTCGGGAACAGCGTGTTGAAGGCCTTGCCCAGCGGGGGTGGTGATGCTCTTTCCTTGACAGGTTGTGACCTCAACAGAGTGAACGGTTCCGCCGCGCTGCGCCAACTGCAGGCAGACCAACATCAACGATGCTTCGCATGCTCGCTCGTCCCAACCCGTTACGTCGATGAAGAAATCCTTGGTTGCATGGGTGACGGTGGTGTGGTCGCCGTTGATGATGGGGGGGAAGGACAACACGTCGTCGTTGCTGTCAAGGATCATGGGGTAGGCGGTCATGCCCTCAAGCAAATGAGCATAATCAACACCCTTTGGATGCTGTTCTAGAATTTCTGAGACACTCATGGCTTCCTCACAGGCCAGAGGCACAAAGCGATGGGATGCTGGTACGGATACGACACGGAAAGGCGGGGCGAGTTTTTCGAGGTCGTGCACACCAATGGATGCACGACGACGTCCTCGTCCAAGAGCGAAGTGGAGTTTCTCTTGGTGGTCCATCAAGCCCTTGATGAACAATTCTCGCTCCTCTTCGTCTTCGGGGATGTCAACGCCCTTGACCACGGCTCCGTAAATCACCGGGCGGATTGACTCCAGACTCGCATCCACGGTCATGGTGATGCCGCTTTTTCCTACCTCAAGGTGGGGTTTTGCCGGCGCGTTGTGGAGAAAATTCGCCATGGCCACAGCCAAGGTTTCTCCGCTGAGGAGGTCGGGTCGGTCTGGAAAAATTTCGATATCCAGTAGTTCTTCAGTGCACGCATCAATATCGGTGCCCAGCAACGGAAGTTGCTCATTGACCTCGTCCACATTATGTTCGAATCCCTGCTGAGCCATCAAGGACCGAAGAAGCGATTGTGGGACGGAAATGGTTGGCATGGTCTCACCTTGCAAACCAGTGGGGGAGCGGTCGTTCATATCCAGCGAGCCGAAGTCCACTTACGGCGGCCGTTTCATGGTTCAGCGCCCGTAGATGCTTTCGCTCAAGCATGTCGATGCTCTTCACGCCGACTCTGCGAAGTTCACTGGCAAGGTCTTCTTGCGTACCTTGCAACCAATAGGCAATGTCCTCGGTATCTGCCATCGGAGCAGCACAACTGACCACATCAACACCCGACGCCATGAGGACGGCGAGGTCGTGACCGCTGGCGGCAAATCCGAGCAGGAATCCAGTCTGTGTTTGGCCTGTGTCGAGATGCTCTTTTTTCGACCGCCCTGTCATTGGCAGAGCAGAGGCTTCTGAAAGGCCCGAACCGTCCTCGATTCGTGCCATCGCAAGGTCAATGCCATGGTGGGCTGCACGGGCGTGAAGGGCTTGTACCCGGCTGATGGCCTCAACCAAGGCAGCAGGGACGTTGTCTGTGGCCATGGAGCGCAACGCAACCAGAAGGCCGTCAAGTTGCTCGGCGTCCATGGGTGGTAAGTGCTGCAGGTCGATGGCAAAACCACCGGCTTTAGGGAGGGTATCTCGGATGTCCAGAAGGTTTGCTTTTGCCACCATCAACATGTCAACAGGGCGTGGTTGTTCAAGGACAAGCGCTGGGTGCCTGTTTAACACATTATGAACAGTTTCTGCGTTTTCCTTGGTGGCCTGCATGGTCGAACCTGCATCGATGCAGGGGAGCAATGGAAGGGGCAAAGCGAGGGATTGCACCTGCTCGGACAGGCCAACCAGTGCAACCGTGTCAACGGTTTCATAGGAACGCAGCGGTGGGTCTTCACTCGTCAGACCAATATTGGACAGGTCATCAGAAGAGACCGAAAAGCCAGTTGACTCGATGTGCAATCCTTCTTGGGGCACCAAACACACTGCATCGGAGGGGACGTGCATGCTCTCATCTTCAATGAGGCCGTTGATTTCTGTGACTTCCTTCTTGGTGAGCGGACGCAATAACACGCCAGGAGGCGGTGCTGGGCATCGTCCGTTGACGACGATACGCCCTCCCGTCATTCCTGCACCGGGGTCGGGTCCAACATCGCCGTGAACGAGGATGAGGCCATCGTGCATGCCACCACCAACGCGGGCTCCGGTAGCGCCTCGCACGATGATGTGACCCCCACGCATTTCGGCGCCCGTATCATCTCCACTGCCGTCAAGAACGGTGATGGAGCCGCTTTCCATCATGTAGCCAGTGAAGTGACCAGCCATGCGTTCACAGACGATGGTCGTGCCTTGATTGGCAGCCCCGAGAAAACTTCCTGCGTCTCCTTGGAGGGTGAAAGAGCCGCCGCTTCCAAAAGCCGCAACCCACGAACCGAGGACACCGAGTGCACGCAGTCGTGCACCCTCAGGAAGGGCAGGACACAACCCGAGCTCACCGTTTTTGGGGACGGGGTCACCGGCATTGGTCCATCCAATTCGGAGAATGGCGTTCTGTTCAGCCGCTGCGATGAGGCGAGGGCCCAATTTTTCGTTGATGTTCATCGAGCGCAAGACGACCTCGGAAACACCCGCCATGGCCCATGGTCGTGTCCCTCACACAAATACACTGCTGTTCACTTCGCCAACGAATTTTGATTTCCGATGCGGGACGCATCCGTGCGGTGAAGAAGCCTTTATTGACGGCCTTCATGAGCAAAGCATGGAGAAGGTCATGACCATCAAAGTCGCCATCAACGGATACGGAACCATCGGTAAGCGGGTCGCAGATGCAGTTGATGCACAGGACGATATGGAGATCATCGGCGTCACCAAAACGCGCCCATCGTTTGGATGTGACCTCGCTGTTCGAAAGGGCTACCCGCTCTATTGCACCTACAACGATGCGGATAAAATTGCAGCCTTTGGACCGGCCGGCTACACCTGTCATGGCGGGCTTGATGATCTGCTCGCCGTTGCTGACATCGTGGTTGATTGTTCACCTGGAAAAGTTGGTGCCGCCAACAAAGAGGCCTACGTGAAAGCGGGTGTGAAGTATATCTTCCAGGGTGGGGAAAAGCATGACATGGCGGGCATGTCCTACACGTCCTCTGCCAACCATGCAGAAAACATGAACGCCGCCGGCACCCGTGTTGTGTCGTGCAACACCACCGGACTTTCCCGCACCCTTGTTCCTCTCTACGAGCACTGCGGTTCGCTGAAGGTGGAATGCACCATGATTCGTCGCGCTGCCGACCCAGGGGACTCGAAAAAGGGACCGATTAACGCCATCAAGCCGGTGCTGAAGGTGCCCTCGCATCACGGCCCCGATGTCATGACGGTCAAGCCGGAAATTGACATCAATTCCATGGCCGTGGCCGTCCCTACGACCTTGATGCACTGCCACTCCATCGTTGCCTTCCTCCCCGAAGGGCACGGGCTGACAACCAAAACAGTCCTCGAGATGTGGCGCCAGAACCCACGCATCATCATCATGAACGGGTCGGAAACGAACATAACGACAACGGCAGAAGTCATGGAGTACGCTCGGGATATTGGCCGAAAGTGGGGCGACCTGCACGAAATTTTTGTCTGGGAAGACGGGGTTAAACTCGACGGCGATACGCTGTATTACTTCCAAGCCATCCACCAAGAATCCGATGTCATCCCCGAAAACGTTGACGCCATTCGTGCGTTGATGGGTACAGAAGCCGACTGGAAAGTGTCCGTTGCCAAGACCGATGCAGCGATTTCTGCTTACAACGGACTGTGAACCGTTCAGCCACCTTTGCAACACAGCGAAGAGGTTCCTTCAAAAGCGTCCGAAGTGTCCGAGGTTCATGCTTTCACGGGCCTCGCTTCTGCTCGTTCTTTTTCTGATGGTTTCCACCCCTCTTTCGGTGGCCATAACCGCCACGGGCGAAGCTTCGGAGGAAGCACCTGCAACAGCCGTCTTTTCCTCGCCATCACTTTCGGAGGCTGAACGACTGGAATTGGCTGCTTCACACTGGTCTACAATGCCTCAGGGAACCACCGTGTCGGTGCCACTCATGGCGTCGACCGGAATAATCCATTTGGCCTTGGGCAGTTTTGACCCTCTCCTCGGTGGTGGTCCTGAAGCACCGGCGACATTGGTGCGAGAGCACGATGCTTCGCATACAGGTATGGCCATCGTCCAATTGCACCAACCCGATGGGACAGCGCTCAGCGGCCTCGTGGCCAAGCACGATCTGACAGTCTTAGATGTGCTTCACGATGAGGCGTGGTTGGTTCGCCTTCCCGAGAATGGAAAAACGAGTTTCACAGACCTGCAGGGAGAAGACGCCGTTCGTTGGGTCGGTCATCACCAGCCCGGCTGGCGGCTCGCTCCCTCGTTGCTGACCCAACCAGCATCTCACAAAGCACTGGCTGTGGTGCCAACGCCGGATTTGGGAGTCGGTGGCTACGCAGGACTCGCCACCGATATGGTGCAGTACGGAGCCGTGGAAGCATCGTGCGACGCATGGATGTGCTTGGCGGTCGTTGATGCGACCTCAGCCCGAACGATGGTTCATCATCTTGCGCATGACGGTCGTGTTCTTTGGACCGAACCCACCTCGGAATTACGAGTTCACAACGCCCTCGCATGGTCGATTGCGGGGGTCCAAAATGTGGCCAACAACGCCACATTTACCCTCGATGGTTCGGGGGAAATGATCGCCATTGCCGACACGGGTTTGGACCGCAACCACCCCGATTTGACCGGTCGCGTCGCCGCCACCTACACGCAGTTTGGCCTGGACCCGTCACCTGCTGATTCAAACAGCGGTCATGGCACCCACATTGCGGTGTCCGTTTTGGGCAACGGCACGGGGAATGCAGACGCCCGAGGTGTGGCCCCTGCAGCCAACCTCGTGATGTACGCTCTGGAGCACGACCCAACAGGGACCTTTGGGCGAATCGGCTCCATCTACGACATGTTGAGAGACGCCGAACAATTGACAGCCCGCATTTCGGTCAACGCCTGGGGATTGAACGGCAATTATGGCCAATACACCGCTGATGCCCGCTCGGTCGACACCTTTGTTCATGACCGCAAGGACCTGACGCCCATCTTCTCCGTTGGCGACCGTGGAACCTCGGGCGCCTCACAAGTCTCCTCGCCAGGCACGGCAAAGAACGTCATCGCCATCGGTGCCTCAACTACCGGTGCACCTAGCACGCCCGCTGCTGGTTCGGTGGTGAATTTCTCCTCCCTCGGTCCAAGTTTGGACGGCCGCATCAAGCCTGACCTCGTGGCTCCCGGTGTTGGTATCTGCTCGGGTCTCGCAGAGGAAGCGAGAAATCCAGCCGGGCCGTCGTGCCTGACCGGAACGCATGCGGACGGCAACTCGTACTACATGACCCTCAGCGGCACCTCCCAAGCCACGGCCATCGCCTCGGGTGTTGCGGGCTTGACCCGGGAATTTATCCGAGAACAAGCAGGCATCTCTGCGCCTTCCAGTTCCCTTGTCAAGGCTGCCATGATCAACGGGGCCCGTGATTTGGGGGCTGCTGATATTCCAAACGCCGCCGAAGGCTGGGGAGAAGTTGACCTTGAGCGAACCGTGCTTCCCATGGATGGCTCAACCGCTCTTGATACCTTCTTTGATGACCGAAAAGTTCTCTCGCCTGGATTCGGTTTGTTGTACTCCTTCTCCATTGACCCAAGCCATGGTATGGACCTGACGTTGGTGTGGACCGATGAAGCCGGAAGTGCCAACGCCGCTCAGTCTCAGGCTCGCTTGGTCAACAATCTCGACCTGGTCTTGGTCGACCCCAACGGCAACGAATGGCTTGGCAATGATTTTGCTCAAGGCTTCTCCACAACAGGAGGAACCGCTGACGATGTCAACAATGTCGAGCGCATTCGAGTTGCACCAGGCACCCTTAGCTCTGGTTCAGGAAACTGGGTGGTCAAAGTGCTGCACCGTGGCGGTTCTGACCAAGACTTTTCCTTGGTCATGAGTGCGGTTGCCACCCCGACGCCTCAGCCCGATTTGGCGGTTTTTGACGGGAGCATTCTTACATCATCGGAAAATCCCCTCAAGAACGATTTGATTTCCATTCGTCTGGCGTGGGTGAACCAAGGTACGAGCACAACAGCGCCCTTTGACATCATCCTTGAAGACACGACGGCGCAAACAACGTTGGCCACTGCATCTCGCCCAGCTCTTGGGCCGGGAATGATCGATTCCTACACCATCTTCCACCAATTCACCACCACGGGTGTACATACGCTTCGTCTCTCCATTGATACCGGCAATACCGTCTCTGAGATGAACGACGCCACGTCCGGGACGGACAACAACATCTTGATTGAGGACATTGAGGTCATGGCCCTCGGCGTTCGAGTTGTGGTGGACAACGATGACGGTACGATTCCAGAAACGCCCGAGCAACGTTCGGCCAATGCGGACATGGTTCTTGATGTCCGAAACGACTCAGGGATTGACATTCCGGTTTCCGTGCTTCACGAAGGTACGGGCGAACAACCGGTTGTCCTGTCGGCCACCATGGTCCAAGTTCCTGTGCCCGGCCGAGAGGATTTCTTCCTTCCAAGCCCTGACCAGTGGACTCGAACCTTTGATGAATCAACGACCTTCACACTCACGGCTCAAGGGACTGATGACGCCAATAACTCCCTTAATTTGCGACTTGAAGATATTGATGCGGACTTGACCAGCGACCCAGATAATCCTCGCTATGTTCGGGCTGGCACCTATGTGATTGAGTTGACGGCTCGCTACCAAAACCAACCCACGGTGGCTCACACCCAACGTATTTTCATTGAAGTGGAACAACTCGACCAGGTCCAAGTGGTCGCAGCGGGAACGAGTGGACTTGAAGCCACACCCGGCCAGTCAAGCATTTTCTCCATCTCGGTGAGAAACACCGGAAACGCTCCAGCGCAGTACAGTATTGACTGCCTTTCCGAGCAACGCTGGCAGGTCATGCTCGGGACGTCGAATTCCTCACAACTGGATTTTGAACCGTTGAACATTCTGGAATACCTTCCCATGTCCATTCGGGTCTTCGTGCCTTTGGTGGCTGACGGTGTTCCCTCCGCAGGCGATACCGATACCGTAACTTGCTACGTCACGTCGCAAACTGATCCATTGATGAATTTCACGGAGAGCGTGACCATCACCGTGCTGGCTCAAGAATCCTTTGACGTGCATTTGAACGACGATAACGGCCCGGTTGGACCAAACCACCTCGCAGAGGACATTGCGGTTGACAGCGGCCAACAGGTTCACCTCAACATGACGATTGAAAACACAGGAAACATCGGCATTGACCTTGACGTGTCCGTTCTTCCAGACAATCCACAATGGGCCATTCAGGTATCGCACGGTGATGACCAAGATTCCAGGACAATTTCCCTTTCCTTGGGACCGGGAGAATCCACCGATGTACGCTTCATCTTTGGCGTACCCATCACGGCGGAGGAAGGCGATAGCAACGGGTTTACGATCCGCACTGAGCGAACCCTTTCCAATTTCCGACAGAATGTCACCACCTTGGTGGTCAAGGATGAGTTGGGAATTCTGCTTACGCCTCCTGCAGAGAATCATATCGATACGGTTGTCTCGGATGTGTTTTCCTACGGTGAATTCACGGTCAAGAACACCGGAAACACGAACCTTGGCTTGACATGGACGCACGGCCTTGCACCGGATGGCTGGTCAGTTGGTTTTGCCAACCCCATCGTTTATTTGGAGCCCCGGGAAGAAAAAACCGTTCGCTTCGGTCTCATTCCTCCAGCACAGACACCAGCTTCAGACAATGCGTTTGAAATGCTCATTCAGGTGAACGCCACCAACGACGGGCGATTTGTTGAAGCCTCAGAAACAGTATCAATTGGTGTTCTCGCATCGTCCTTTGGCAACATCACGGCGCAAAAAGACGGTGAGGGTCTGCTTCAGAGTATTTCTCGAACCGATGGACGAACCGAGACCTTCCTCATACGCAACGACGGCAATGCACCCCTTGATGGCGACGTCACGGTGGTTGTTCTCGACAAGGGCGGCATGGAGCGCAAGGACTGGACAGTGTCGGTTGAACCGTCTACCGTAAGCGGCCTGGCGGTTGGTGAATCTCTTGAGGTGGCTGTGACCTTGTTGCCATCCGATGATGTAGAGCGTGGTACCGGCCAACTTTTCTTGAATCTAACAACCAACGAAGGACAGACCACCACGTTTGAGGAGGTAGTCAGTGTGGAGATTTCTGAGGGTTCAACTGGTCTGTTTAACATCCTACCACCCGCAGCCAGCGGTGCGATTGTCGCTGCCCTCGTTATCGGCGGTGTGGTCCTTGCTCGGCGGATGAAGAAATCCGGCGAACTTGAAGACGACAGCACGTCCCTCGTCGCCCCCAACACCCACGCCAATCCAGACATGTTAGGTGAGCGCAGAGAAGAGGCCCTCGACCTCGGTTCTGCGGTTGATGAATTGACCAGTGGTGAAGTGAGCGATGAAGAAATTGCCCAAGCCATCATGCAGTCGATGGATTTGCCGAGCATGCCTGCAGCGGTCCCGCAAGGCCTCCCTCCTTCCGGCATGCCTCCAGCAGCGGTCCCCAAAGGCATGCCACCAGCCGGTATGCCCCCGAGTTCCGGGAAAACCCTCCCAGCACTGCCCGTTCCAACGCCAGCGCCACAACCCGCTCCCGCAGCAATTCCGGCCCCCGCTACGCCTCAACAAGGCCCACCCCTCCCACCTGGCGGTCTTCCAGCTGGCTGGACCATGGAACAGTGGCAGCATTATGGTCACGAATGGCTGAACCGTCAAGGTTGATTCATCAAGGTTGAAAGGGAGAAGGCACTCCCCACAATCATGGGCAGCATCGTATTGTTTGGTCCCCCCGGAGCAGGGAAGGGCACGCAAGCCCACCGAATCATGGAACACACCGGTCTTCCGCAGGTTTCGACGGGTGATATGCTTCGTGCGGCCGTCAAGGCTGGAACGCCGGTCGGCCTTGAGGCCAAGGGTTACATGGATCGTGGGGAGTTGGTTCCCGATGGCGTGATCCTCGCACTTATTGAGGACCGAATTCAGGAAGCCGATGCTGCTAACGGCGTCATGTTCGATGGTTTTCCCCGTACGATTCCACAGGCTGAAGCGCTTCAAGCATTGACGACCATCACGCACGTCCTCGCCATTGAAGTCCCTGATGAACGCATCGTTGAGCGTATTTGTGGCCGCTCAACCTGCGGCAATTGCGGTGCTGTATACCACGATACGTTCAACCCCGTTCCTGATGGCGGATGCCCTTGCGGAAACTACCAAGAAAAGCGAAGAGCGGATGACAATGAAGACACCGTCCTCAACCGATTGGGTGCCTACCATGAACAGACAGCGCCGCTTGCTGCTTGGTACGATGAGCGTGGACTCTTCCACCGAGTCAACGGTGACCGAGCCATAGATGAAATCACCACCGACTTGCTTGGCGTGCTAAACTGAGGTGGTTTCTTGGGTCGCAGGAGGAACGCCCGTGCGTCCAAAAAAGCGAACAGGCGCCAATCTGCGCAAAACGCCCAAAACCACCTTGCGGGAATACTCAGCAATCCAAGGTCACACCCTGCACCCGTGCTTGATGCCGCCGCAGTTCACCTTGTGAAAACATCTCGCCGACATCGTCTTCCACTGCCTCCTGCCGCAAAGGAAACGGTGTGCAGGAAGTGTTGGTCTCATCACGTTCATTCCACTCGTTTTCGTGTTCGGATTAAACACGGCCAGCGAATCAAAACATGCTTGAAGTGTGGCAGTGTACGTCGTTTTGGTGGAGGCCCAAAGCATCATCGCCATCAGCGAGGTGGCCAACGATGAGCACCATTCCGCAGCATATCCTTCGACAAGCCAAATCGAGGGACTTTCGCCCGAGTGTTCGTATTGGTAAGGCTGGGTTGAGCGAGACGGTCTTGGAAGAAATTCGGCAACAACTTCAGTCTCGAGACCTTGTCAAAATCAAGGTGAACAAGGGGTTGTTTGAACGAGAGCAACGAGGCGAGGTGTGGAATTACCTTGCAGAAAACACCGGTTCAACCTTGGTTCTGCAACGAGGAAACATCGGTGTTTTGTGGCGCAGGTAAACGAACCTGAAGCAAAGGGTCAAAGGGTGTATTCATCCCCCTCACCTTGCAGAGGCTTGTCCATGAACTCCCATTTGTTCACCAACCGAAGTCGCCAAATTGCGTTTGGATTGCTCATGTTCATTGGCGCCATGATGTTTGCCAATCCATCCCGTGCCGGTGGCGGTGGCGGCATTGGTCTTGAGATTCACATCAAAGATGGGCTTGAAAACCAAGCCGTCTATGTTGGTCTTGCCATTTTGATTGCCGTTTACATTCTGATTATCTTCGAAACAGTGCACCGCACGTTGGCTGCTGCTGTTGGCGGTATCGTCGCCATGCTCGCCCTCAATTACTACGACACAGGCGATACCTTCTCCCTCGCTGAAATCACCACGATGATCGATTGGGAAACCATTGGTTTGCTCCTGGGTATGATGGTCATGGTGGGTGTGTTGTCAAACACCGGTGTCTTCGAGTACTTTGCCGTCCTTTCCTACAAAAAGAGCGGCGGTTCAATTTGGACCCTCGTCGTCATTTTGTGTTCGGTCACGGCCGTTCTCTCTGCCTTCTTGGACAACGTGACGACCATGCTCTTGCTGACGCCGGTCACCATTCAATTGGCCAAAGTGCTTGATATCAAACCCATTCCATTGCTCATTTCCGAGGTGTTGTTTTCCAACATTGGTGGTGCAGCCACCATGATCGGTGACCCTCCGAATATCATGATTGGTTCGGGCCTCTCTCCCGATAAGATCGCCTCTGCAGAGGGTGGAAAATACGCCTACATGTCCGAATACGGCGTGACATTCAACGATTTCATCATTGAAATGGGCCCGGGCATTTTGATGTGTATCGTTCCGAGTTTTATGCTGCTCAAGTGGTACTACGCCGATGAATTTTCAGGCAGCCGAATTCGAGATGTCGCAGAACTTGAGGCTAAGTACGGCATCAAGGACCCTCAGATGCTCAAGGTTGCAGGAACCATCCTTGTTCTCGTGATTATCAATTTCTTCCTTCACCCCATCACGCACATCGCCGTTTCGTGGATTGCACTTGTGGGTGCGGTTGTCATGCTCTTGGCCACCGATCGCCACGAACTTGAGGAGCCTCTTCACCATGTTGAGTGGACCACGTTGCTGTTCTTTGCTGGATTATTTGTCCTCGTTCACTCTCTTCAATACATGGGTGTTATCGCTTTCATCGGCGAGTATGTCGAGCGGGCCATCGCCTTCTTTGGTAGTGATACCGGCGACGGTCAAACCGTTCGTTTGGCAGCCGCAATTCTCATTGTTTTGTGGGTCTCTGCCATCGCCTCTGCTTTCATTGACAACATTCCGTACACGGCCACAATGATTCCCATCGTCCTTCAAATCGCCGACAACCTTGGTGATTACCTCCTCGGGCCGTTGATTTGGGCTCTGGCCTTTGGTGCTTGTTTGGGCGGAAACGGAACACTGATTGGAGCCTCTGCGAACGTGGTGACGGCCGGCATGTCCGAAGAGGCGGGCTACCCGATTTCGTTCAACGAATTTTTCAAAGCAGGTTTCCCCATTATGATTCTAACCACGTTCATCGTCTCCCTTTACATGTTGCTCGTCTTCATTGTTGGTGGAGAAGACAACGGTACCTATGTCAAACTGATTCTGGTCGGCATCACCACGTTGAGCATCATCGGTCAACTCGCACGAGGTCGCAGCAAGGGCAAAACCTTCGCTGAAGCTCTCGTTGATGACGAAATGCAAGGTCTTGAAGAATTGGTTGTGGAAGCCAAGAGCGCCGTTGTTGGCCTCCTCCGTGGCGAAGAAGAGTGAAGGCGCACATGAGCGTTGACTTGAAGTCCCTTCGGCGCAACGGAGGTACGGGGCAGATGCATGTTTGAGTGTCAAATCTGTGGACTCCTTTCCTTGGGCGGCACTGCTTGCCCTGCATGCGGGAGCCAACTCCGTACGGACTTGTCGCTTGATGGCGCCTCCGATGAAGTTCTCCCAACCGAAGTGCCTGGGTTGGATGATGCTGCTGCAGCATGGTACGACCTTGAGGGGATTGAACCCCCCGCTGAGGAAGTTGAAGAAGAAGCATCGCCCGCTCCCGCCCCGAGCAGCCTACCCTTTGGATTTCAAGGCGAATCCACGGTTTACGATTCTCGATTGCCCTTTGGCATTGGAAGCTTCGCAGACGGTATCCCCTTCGATGCGAGCCAAGGAGAAGCCTCTGTGGTCACAAGCCCGGCTATTGCCGAGAAAGCACCTGCTGCGGTCAAGGCAGCCCCCGTTGAGCCTGCCGTGGTTGAAACACCGGCACCCGAGCCAGTCGTAGCAACCCCGGCACCAGTTGAGCCGGTTCCATCAGCTTCTGAGGCTCCAGCCCCTGAACTCCCGCCGATGACTGATGTGCATGAGCCACTTGCTGAGGTTGAACAAGCCCCCGTCTCAGAGGATACCGCCGTCAATCCACCACAGGAGCCTGCTGCACCACCGGCGCCTGCTCCACCACCGGCGCCTGCTGCACCACAGGCGCCTGCTGCACAGGTGTTGTCGTCTGAACCGGTCCGTCTGATGTCTGCTCGTTTGGTTACCACGCCTCCTGTTCAGGACGAGCCGGCTGTGCCTGATTATTGGAAGATCGATGCTCAAATTCCTGATTATGAACAAATCTACGAGCAGAATGATGCCGTGGTTGAGATGGAATACGCCTCGCTTGAGGATGATGTCGTGGTCTATGACCACGGGGCGGATTCTCCTGCGGCGGTTTTCCATTCGCCTCTCGAAGCCACACCCGTTTCAAATCCACAGCCTTCCATCAAACTCCAACTGCACCCTGCGCAGGCCATGCGCGTTGATGTGGGCGATTCCGCACCGTTGCAAAGCACCCTCGCAGCAGGTTTTACGGCCATGCAGCAGGGCGATTGGTCTTCGGCTGCACGCTCGTTCCAGAAAATGGCGGCGAGCATGCCGACCAACGCCGAGGTGTACAACAACTACGGTATCGCCCTCCTCCAGCGTGCGACGGCGATGCGTGACGGTGGCGATGGTGAGCAAAAAGCAGTGGCTGATACACAATTTGAATCGTCCATTTTGGCCCTTCGTGAGGCCGCCAAAAATGCGCCGACCAACGGTGATGTTCTGGTGAACCTCGCCATCGCTCTCATCGAAAGCGGCCGGCCCGAGAAGGCGTTGGGCATCATGAACGTCCACAACGCCCGCACCCCTGGCTCCTCAAAGGGCTTGAACACGGCAGCGGTGGCGATGTTTGAACTGGGCCAACTGACCCAGGCTGTGGAGACGCTTGGAAAGGCTGGCGATGATGCGGTCGTCATCGGGAATCTATCGCAACTTTCACCAAAAACCGCCCCTGCGTGAAGTTTGGGGACTTTTCTCCAAAAAATGAAGCACTGTTCCACTTTATCGGGTCCTTTTGATACCGATTTCTTCTTATATGGGTGGAAGGTCGGGTGGTTGCTTAGCACCCTGTCATGCCTGTCATGGTGGGGGAAGGGCTGAGGAGAACCGCCCTCGAGG
>MDTD01195000.1_pt1 | contig 18268 bp, 14 predicted proteins | sample 811221 | NCBI WGS metagenome assembly MDTD01 (sample SAMN05326646, study PRJNA326480) | marine metagenome | isolation source: seawater | place: Pacific Ocean: South West | collected 2011 | reverse complement strand
TAAAAGAATGAAGCGTATCTTGCCAAGCTTGAGATTATCATTAAGAAAATATGAAATTATTATCAGGAAAGATGCTGCAAGCTTTATTGATAATTCGTTTAGTTCAGAATCAAAAAATTGAGCCCTGCCACCCGCATCCTCATTAACTCCGATATTAAAGAAGAATAAGACTGATACCGAGATTGATCCAATAACAAAAAAGAATAAGCATTTATCAAGCAAATCTTCCCTTCTAAGAGAGTGATTAATTATTGACAAAAATATAAATAAATTAAGAATTACCGCTAGCTCATAAAACCTTGTTGAAGTTTCATTAAAGTTAATAAGGCTAACAAGAGTAATCCAAAATATTAAAATAACCTTTGGCCAAACATACTTTAAGGTATGTATATGTAATTTTGTAAAGATTCTAGGTGATGTAAATATAGAAATTAAATAAAGTATACCCATCAATTTACTTATCGAAAAAGATCCGCCTGATCCTAATGGGTCAAAAGCCTCATAATTGATTAAGAAAAAATATGCATACAAAAAATAATCTTGGAATTTATTTTGTAGTAAATACATAGCTAATATAAATCAATGTTTAAATAGGAGGATCCAAAAAATTCAGCATAATATTCTAAAGATGACCTAGATCCCACTAATAACTTTTTCTCAAACATCATTTCCAATTCGACAATAATTTCTTTATCACATATTTTAATGTTCTTTTCCATATAATTATCTTCAAGATATTGCTGCATTGAACATATTACGCTGGGATTGTTTTCAAAACTAGGATGTAATTTAATAACTGAATTATTGCCTAGATTATTTACAAGCATATCAAGCATCTTCCTATAACCAACACTAGAAACTCTCCTTTCCGCACACGTAATGCCAATATTCTTTTTTCCAATAAGTTTTGGTGAATATATTTTTTTTATGAGATCTAAATTACTTAAAACAATCTTCTTTGCTGAATCTACAAATGGAAAAGCCTTATGGGTTAGCGCATAAAAACATAACGCATCATCCCTGAACCAATCTTTTTGATCTTTATTTAAGAGAGAATCATGATATTTGAAATCCTTCACATAAGAAAGCTGTCCCTCTTCAATATATGAGTGATCTATACAGCTTTGATGGTTTATTAAGGTTTTTATATCTGGTGAATATGCCGATTCCTCGTAACACCAGGGTGTATAAATAGAAAATTTATTAGCACCTATTGATTTAAGAACTTGATTAGTATTCGGCAAAAAATTAAGTTTTTGGCATGCTCTTTTAAATTTTGAAGTGGAAATGCTAATAGATTGAGAAAAAAAATTAGATTTATAACCTCTTAAAAAGAAAATAATATATTCCTTTTCATGAAGTAATTTGCTCTGAATAATTAACCAACTAATGACAAGCGTTATTGGACTCACAACAAAAAAGACATGTTTTATGTTGGAATCAAGCTTATTCATAAATATCTTTTACAAATTGATATGTTAACTAAACAAATCATACTTGCAATGAAGTCTATCATTAGAATGTTTAGATCTTAATGTGATTATGCTATGTATATCTGAGTTAATCTAAAAGCTTTGACAATACCGGTGTATTGATTTGCAAGCTTTCATCCGGTGACATCTCAATAAAGTTTATCTTGGATCCCAATAAATTTTCACTTTTAATAATTTCACTCCACACTGCAATCAAAGCACCATTAAATCTGAATAACTTTTCTCTTTCAAATGCTAGATCTTGAAAGCGACCAGGGTTTAAAATCTCAAGTCCCTTTAATCCATATTGAAATAAAGCTTCATTCTCAGAACTCACTGAAACCACTGAATCACTCTCGGAGATTTTCAGGAGATTTATTGCCTGTTCGATATGTGACGCTTTTCTGAGCACAGCATGAAGGCTGAGATATAAAATGATATCTGGATATGTTTCGTGTTTTTTATAGAATTCATCGTTTGCAATATCAAAGAATTTTTTAATTTTAATATTCCCAGGTTGATGATTTTCGTTATCTCTTTTGTGCAAAATAAAATTATTTTTTGAGCCCCGGAAATCAAGTTTATCTATGAAATTAATAACCTTTTCACTAGCACTTGTAACGATTAGATCTGTTACCTGATTACATTGCTCAATAGAATCAATAGCATTCTCGATAAGAGTTTTACCGCCAAATTTCTTAAATGGTATTTCAGAAATGAAATCATAATTTTCTTTTATGGGCAGCACAGCAGCAACTTGTGGGACATAGTCGCCTTTAGAGGATTGGCTTATATTCTCAAATATAAGTTCACGGGCTTTAAGAAGTCTTGAGTTATCTTTACTTAACGAGGAATTATGTTGTCTGTAATAGAAAAGCGGTATTGTGATTACTTCAGCTTGAATTTTGCGCATAAGTTTGTACCATAAATCCCAACCATCTTGGGCATTAACGTTTTCGAGATAGCCGCCAGCAGCTTTGAGAGCCCTTGTTCTAAACATAGTACAAGCGCCATGCGGGGGTGCATAGTTACTTAAATCATTGTTATCCAACGAATGTTTTGTTTCGGTACCAATAATTGCACCCTCCTCGTTAGTATAAAAGTAACCTGAAAAAACAATTCCAGCATTTTGATTTTTTTCTAGCTTGTTAATCATGCAAGATAGTGCGTTTTCATCTAACCAATCATCTGCATCAAGTCGCATCATATATTTTGAGTTTGAAAGAGAGAGAACTTTATTAGCAACTTTTTGTAACCCGAGGGGTTCTTTGTTATGTATTACTTTGATTTTGTCAGGATGTGATTCTTGAAATCTTTTTGCAATAGATAAAGTGTCATCAGTAGAACCTTCATCTATGATGTACAAAAACCAATCATTGAATGATTGACTGATAACGCTCTCGACTGATTGAGAAAGATATCTAGCATAATTATGCGATGGTATATAAATGGTGATTTTAAAGTTATGGCCTGTCATAGTTCAATAGATTTTTCATGAATGAGTTCATGAAATAGGTTTTTCATAAAGGTAATAATATATTACTTTTCAACTTTGCTAATCAACCAATCACCAATTAGCAAATGGTGTAGTCCGCAACGTTTGAATGTATCAATTGCATGCTCCGGCGTTCCTACAATTGGCTCACCATGAATATTAAATGATGTGTTCATTACTGCACCAACGCCTGTAAGATCTTCAAAAGCTTTGATTAAAGCATGATATTCAGGGTTATCTCTTTTATGTACAACTTGTGGTCGAGCAGATCTGTCAAATGGATGTAATCCAGCCGGAAGATGCTGCTTTGCTAAATCAGTCGAGTCGCAACCTATTGCCATGAATCTAGTATCTATACCTTTTGGATTTATCATATAATCTTTTTCTCTTTCAGCAAGAATACTCGGAGCAAATGGCATCCAAAAGTCTCTCATTTTTACAAGCTTATTTATATGATGTATTACATCAGGTCTTCTGGGATCAGCAATTATGGATCTGTTTCCTAAAGCTCTTGCACCAAATTCCATACTATCAATACCAAATCTAGCAATCACATCTCCATCAGCAAGTATTTTAGCAACTTCTTTGACAGATACCTTTTTATAAGTCCAGCCTTCTTCTAAATTTTGGTCAATAGCTTTTTTAACTTGATCAGATGAATAGCTAGGCCCGAAATAACCATGAGATGGAGCCTCTATTTTTTTTAGTGACTCACCTTGATTAACCAACTCATAATACGCGGCTCCAATTGAAATTGATTCATCTCCAGGGCCTGGGGGAACAAAAAGATGCTTTAGTCTATCTAACTCACCTATTAGCTTATTAGCTTTAATATTTTGTGCAACACCCCCTGATAAAGTGATGTATTGAATGTCAGTTTTTTCAATTCCATTTTTGATCCATTCGGTTAGAAGTTCCTCGCAACGTCTTTGAATTCCATAAGCTATGGCATCAAACCTTTGCCCTTCTAACTTGTCTTTAAAATACCAAAAATGATCCTTGATTTCGTTTTTGTATCTAAAACCTAGCCCATCAACTTGCAAAGTATTAGCATACACGTCATAGGCATCTTTTCCGTACTTTTCACTGTTGTAAGCAGCTAAGCCCATGAGTTTATATTCGTGATCAGCAGGTCGCATTCCAAGTAAGAGTGTTGCATATCGATACATTCTTCCAATATTACAATTTGAAGAGCGCGAGATTTCTTGAAGAGGTTTTCCGGGCTCTCCAATGGAAACTGTGCCGTTAGCATTATCTCCACCACCATCCATTGTATATACAAGCATTGGCTTATCTCTATGAGGAGAAGTCATATAACCATAATAAGCATGGCTCTTGTGATGGTCATGAACAGAAACTATATCTTCACTGACGTTAAGAGTTTTACATAAGTGATCTAATCTAGCAGCCCACATTCCTTCATGATCACGTTCATGCTCAATAAACGACTCATCATAAGGAAATTTTTCTTTATCAACTTTATCTGAAAATATATCTAAATATTTCGGATCCTTACCTTCATAAAGCTTTGGATACCAATATTCTTTTTGTTCTTTCCAATAATCAGCAATTGAAAGAGTTGAATTTCTAGAAGTATAAAAATATGCTGGTGGAAGAGTGGCAGTTGCCATTGCAATTCTATCAATGTCGGATATTGATATCCCTGCATGATCCAGTACTGCGTTTATTGCTCTGGAAGGAAAACCATACTGATGCTTGTCTCTTGAAAGCCTTTCCTCTCCTAGTGCACATACAAGCTTTCCATTCACTAGGAGTGCAGCGCTTGCATTATGTCCATCATGAATTCCTAGAACTATCATAAAAACCTCATGTTAATTAGAAGAAGAATTACTATTCCACTCATTTGCTAAGTTTATAACGTTGCGAATATTATCATAAGTAAGTTTTCTTGTATCCATCTCACTGGCTATGTAGGTTGCTCTCTGAAGGTCTTTTTCTGTATCAACACATAAATTTAAATTGTCGAAGTTTTTATCGATGCCAATGTTTGAATAAATATTTTTAATGCTAAATTTTTTTGCATTCCTATAAAAGTAACTTGTTAGATGTTCTTTATCAGATTTACGTGTTATCTGGGATTGAGTTGATTCTAAAATGCTAGACTTAATTATTTCGCAAGTTAGTCCTGGCGGAAATGTCCTTGGAAATGTATTAGTTATTAGGTCAAAGTCTTTAAATTTATTTTCTTTGATAAGTTCTGATACAAACTTAGGACTAAAAAAAGGTCTATCCCCACAAATTCTCACAAATCTTTCTAGATTAAATTCTTTACAAGCTAAGGAAGCTCTACTAAATACATTATTTAGACTACCTCTAAAAACTGATACATCTTCACTAGATGAAAATTCCTCTATTTCATCGTCCTCTGGATTTAAAGAAGTTGCCACTACTACAGTATCAATACCTTCTATATCCTTCGTTCTATCTATCACTCTTCCCAAAAGACTTCTACCAGAAATATCAATTAATGCTTTTCCAGGAAGCCTTTTTGATGAGAGGCGTGAGAATATAATTGCACCAATATTCATCTTGAGTTCAAATTAATAAATATCCACTATTTTTTTATTATTTTAGCAATGACATCCATCACTTTTTGTTGTTCAGTGTCACTCAATGAATAATATAGAGGCAGCGACAAAGCTTCCTCATAAAATGTTTCAGCTTGTGGAAAATGTTCGGTTTGATAGCCCATTTTTTGATAATAGGGGTGAGATGTTACTGGCAAGTAATGGACTTGGGTCAAGATGCCATTATCTTTTAATGTATGCATAAATTCTGCTCTAGTAATTTTAAGTAAATTAAATTTTATACGAACAACATAAAGATGATGCGAGCTCTGTTCTCTAAAATTTTCTTGAATAGGATTGATTTCCGGAATTTCTTTAAAGAAAAGATCATAGTTTTTAACAAGCTCTTTTCGACGACTAATAAATGAGGGTAGTTTCTTTAGTTGTGATTCTGCAAGAGCACATTGAATATCTGTAATGCGATAATTAAATCCTAGTTCTTGCATTTCATAATACCAAGGGTTGTTTAATTCTCCTGTTTTTGCCAAATCATTGTTGAAAAAATTATCATCTAATTTATTAATTCCATGACTTCGTAATCTTAGTAATCTTTTATAAATGTTTTTGTTGTTCGTAGTTATCATTCCCCCCTCACCAGCTGCAATTGACTTCACGGGGTGGAATGAAAAACCTGTCATATCAGAATAAGTACAAGATCCAACCATCGAATCATCATCATATCTTGCTCCAAGAGCGTGTGCGGCATCTTCAATAATCATGCTGTCATTTAATTTTGCAATTTGTTGTATATTTTTCATATCACAAGGCACTCCAGCAAAATGTACTGGCAAAATAACACTTTTTTTTGATATTTTTTGAAAAGCTTTACTTAATTCATTTGGGCATATGTTAATAGAGCGATGATCTATATCAACAAATAATGGCCTTGCATTGCAATATAAACCTGCATTGGATGTAGCGACAAAGGTAATCGGCGATGTAATTAAGTCATATGATTCATCAACATTTGCTGCAATGCATGCCATATGCAAACCTGCGGTCCAGCTAGACATGGCCACAGCATATTGAGCTCCAACAAATTTGGCTAAGGCATTTTCAAATGAATCAACAGCTTCGCCTTGGGTTAAGTTTTTATGTTTTAGAATGTCAACTACAGCATCAATATCATCCTGATCTACAAAGTGCTTACCATATGGAATAATATCTTTCATGTTCACAGATTATACAATATCAACTTTTTTATTAAGGGTTTAAAGCGATTGAAGATTGACCATTTTTCTAAAGTAAGACTCACTATCAGATAGAAGTTGTGTATAGTTTCCGCTTTCAATTATCTCTCCATCCTTAATGACATAAATGAGATCAAGATTTTTTATTGTTGACAATCTGTGAGCAACAACTATCAGAGTTATTTTTCCTTTAAGTCTTTCAATGCTCTTTTGGATCTCGCTTTCTGAATTAGTATCTAAAGAGCTTGTAGCTTCATCTAAAATCAGAAGTTTAGGACTTCTAAAGATCTCCCTTGCTATGAATAAGCGTTGTTTTTGACCTCCAGAAAGAAAAAGGCCTCTGTCTCCTACTTGAGTTTCAAAACGATTTGGCAGAGTATTTATAAATTCAAGTATATTTGCTTGCTCAGCAGATTCCTCAAGCCTATGAAGCAGATTCAAATCTTTTTGATGGTCGCCTGACCACATACAAATATTATTAGCAATTGTGTCATTAAAAATTACTGTATCTTGTGAAACGTAACCTATCTGAGATCTCCATGAGCTTTTTAAAATGTCTAAGCCAGAATTATTGTCAATCCTTACAGCTCCACTAGTTGGTTCTTGCAAAAGAGTAATTATGTCAAGAAGGGTAGATTTACCAGAGCCTGACTCACCGACAATAGCAATTGAATCATTGGTGCTTAAAGAAATATTAATATTTTTGAGAATTAAAGAGTCACTATTCGGATATGAGAAACATACGTCTGTTAAGGATATTTTTCCTCTAAAATCCTTAAGGGATATTGATCCATCTAATTCAGTATGCTCTCTTTGATTTATAAACTCTTCTTCCAATAATTCCATGCTACCAATTGTTTGAAATGTGCCTTGAAAGGAACTTTGAACTGCTAATACTGAATTTAGTGCCCTGTAAAATAAAACTATCGAAACCAAAATTGGTTCAATGTTATCTTGAAATACATAGATTTGAAAAATTACCACGGCCATAATAAATAAAACGGCTAATGGTTCTCTAATTGATTGCGTAAAGGCTGCAGCAACGCCAGATTTTACCTGATTACCTGTGAGCACACTTATCGATTTGATTATCCTGGGTCTTAGCATATTTATCTGAGATGTTGATGATAAATATTTAAAGCCGTTAAGCATTTGTATTAGCCATTTTGTTAGGACTCCGTTCTCCGTAGCAGTAATTCTTGAAAGATTTCTTACAAAGTTATTAAGTTTGATAAAAAGAAATATTAGAACTAGCCCAACAATAAGTGCCATTAAGCCAAACTCCCATGTCATAAGAAAAGCCAGCGCCATTAAAACAATGGTATTTACTAATTGACCAGCTAAAACTGTTAATTGTCTAAATGACTCCAAAGCCCGATTTGGTTGTTCATTAATTAGATTGGCAAAGTAACCCGTATTTTTTTGAGAGTAATAATCATAATTCATAACACTGTAATGATTGAATAATCTAGTCTTTAGCTCCTTAAGGAGATTGCCAATTAGAATTGCACTAAATCCAAGCGCCATAAAAGTGAGAATGCCTTTAAATAGAAAAAAACAAACTATTAAGATAATTATCGAAATTATGGTTGGTTGAATACCAAGATATTCCAAAGCATTAAAAATTATTAGGCTTATGGAATCTAGTTGCTCTTTTGAGGGGTTGCTTTCTAAAGTCTCCAAAAGAGGTAATAACATCAAGATTCCAATCCCTTCGGATATGGCAGCAAACAAACCAAGCAGGAAAATAATGTAGATCCTATTGCCTAAATATTCTTTGAAAAGCCTAGTATATCTAACTAAGTCATATATTGGAGTGAACATTTATAGCCTTAAATTGCTTATTTCTCTGGGAAGTATATGCTTTAAGTCAAAAACTATTCCACCTTCTTTCTTTAGGTTTTTTAAATCGTCAACCTTAAGTTTTTTAAATTCGTCGTGGCTTACAGCAAGGATAATTCCATCATATTTTTTATTATCTAATGATGAAATTAAGTTAATTTTTGGAAAGTTTTCAAAATCATCTATGCTTATCCATGGGTCATAGATATCAACTTTGGAGCCCATCTTCTGAAGCTCATTAACTAAAGGTATTACTTTTGTATTTCTCGTATCAGGACAGTTTTCTTTGAAAGTTATTCCTAATATAAGGATATCTGATTTCTCAATCATCCTATTATTTTCTTTTAAGCCCTCCTCCATTCTCTTTGAAACATGTAGATGCATCTCATCATTTAACTTTCTTCCAGCTAATATTACTTCAGGCTTATACCCAATGCTTTCAGCTTTATAAGTTAAATAATAAGGGTCAACTCCAATGCAATGCCCACCAACCAATCCTGGCCTAAAATTTAAAAAATTCCATTTGCTGCCTGCTGCATTTAATACAGATTCTGTATCAATATTTAATTTATCAAAAATAAGGGCAAGCTCATTTATTAGAGCGATATTTAGATCACGTTGAGTATTCTCTATTACCTTTGCAGCTTCAGCCACCTTTATACTATCTGCTCTGTGAGTTCCAGCACAAATAATATCTCGATATAAACTATCAACGAAATCTGCAGCTTCATCATTAGAGCCCGATGTAATTTTTACAATATTTTCTAATCGATGATCTTTATCTCCAGGATTTATTCTTTCTGGACTGTACCCACAGAAGAAATCCTCATTCAATGTGAGACCTGATAAGTTTTCTAGAATTGGAGCGCAAATTTCCTCTGTTGCTCCAGGATATACAGTAGACTCATAAATCACAATGTCACCACATTTCAAAATTGAGGCAACTGAAGTAGATGCAGCAATTAAAGGGTCTAAATCAGGCTTATTTAATTTATTAATCGGAGTTGGCACAGTAACTATATAGCAGTTGCAATCAGCAAGATTCTCTAGGTTGCTCGTAAATTCTAGATTTTTAGCCTTCTTTATTTCCTCGGTAGTACACTCGTTTGTAACATCAATAAAATTTCTAAGTTCTTTAACTCTAGCTTCATTTATGTCGAAGCCTATTACTAATCTTTCTCTTCCAAATGCAACACTTAATGGCAGGCCTACATACCCGAGACCTATGATTCCAATTCTTGATTCTTTTGGATTGCAAAGTGTCATCTAATTTAATTGATAATACGATTTATACCAGTCAACAAAACTATTTATTCCGGATTTTATTGATGTGGAGGGTTGAAAGTTAAAATCATTTATTAAATCCTTAACATCTGCAAAAGTATCTGGAACGTCACCAGGCTGTAAAGGTAAAAATTCTTTTTTAGCTTTGATTCCCAAGGCCTCTTCAAGTGCGTCAATGCAATCCATTAACTTTACAGGATTATTATTACCAATGTTATAAACTCTCCAAGGTGACTTACTTGTCCCAGGATCAGGATAGGCTCCATCCCAATCATTTTTCCCACTTGGTGGGTTATCCATTATCCTATAAACCCCTTCAACAATATCATCAATGTATGTAAAGTCTCTAGTATGGTTACCTTTATTAAAGACTTTGATAGGGTCACCTTGCAAAATAGATTTTGTAAATAAAAATAATGCCATATCAGGCCTGCCCCATGGACCATAAACAGTAAAAAACCTCAACCCTGTAGTTGGAATCTTATAAAGATTGCTGTAAGAATGAGCCATAAGCTCATTTGATTTTTTACTCGCAGCATACAGGCTTAATGGATGATCTACATTGTCATGGACTGAAAATGGCAATGTTTCATTAGCACCATAAACACTTGAGCTACTTGCATATACAAGGTGCTGTATATTAAATTCTCTGCAGCATTCTAAAATATTTAAGAAGCCTACAATATTGCTATCTATGTAACTTCGAGGGTTTTCCATAGAGTACCTTACTCCAGCTTGCGCAGCTAGGTTAACCACTTTATTTATCTTGTGAGTTCTAAATATCTGATGGATAGCCTCTTGATCTTCAAGATTTGCTCTTACATGAGTATAGTTAGGATGGTTACAGAATCTTTCTAATCTTGCCTCTTTTAGCCCTGGATCATAGTAATCATTGTGATTATCTAGGCCAATCACTTTCAAGTTTTCATCAAGCAATCTTTGAGAAAAACAGGAGCCAATAAACCCCGCGGATCCAGTAACGAGAATAGTCATTTTTTATTGAGATAATTGTTTAGATTGGTTGCGTACAATAATAGATGCACAAATTAAAATAAATCCGATGATCGTAATCACAATACAAATGATTGCTCTTAGAGGTCTAAATTTAAATTCAGGGGTGTATGGGAACTGAATTACATTAAAGAGAAATTCTTCTGGTGTTGAATTCGCTATCATAGCTTTTTGTGTATTTTGTTGAATTAACTGAGATAGAGCAACTTTAACTTCTGATAATTCAGTTTTTGAGATTTCAAGTTGTAAGAATTCACTAGATCGTCTTGAAATTTCTAATTCCTTTTGACGAAATGTTTCATTTAATAGATTGAGAATATGTAAAGCAAATGTAGACGCTACACTAGGAGATATATGCTTTACCTCAAGAGTTACAATACCCGTACGTCTGTCTTCTTTCAGTGATACAACTTCCTTAAAAGTTCTATGTGCTAGCTGGAGAGATGGTAGGTTGCCGTTGCTATCAGGTAAGAATTGATTATTTTTTTTATCATAAATTTTGGTATCAAAAATAATACTATCATTAACTTTATCCCATTTTTTTGCTGCAATTAAAAATGGCAGGAAATTATGTTTTTTATTTAATTCTTCAAAAAAACTATAAGAATTCAATACTGCAATTCCTTCATCTACTTTTGAAATTTCTGCTTGTGGATTTATTCCGGCTATGGATGCTAAACCTCCAAGCGCACCAAAAGAGGATGACAAATTCGGAGCTTCTTCTGTTGGGATTAATATTGCTTCAGCTTTGTAGATATTAGGTATGCTTAACGCATAGATAACACTAGCAATTCCCACAATAGAGGTTAATGTTATTATCAAAAATCTTTTTACCCAAAGCAATTCAAAAACTGCTAGGAGATTAATTGACTCGCCGTCCTCATGATATAAGTTTATTTTCATACTTAATTAAATTCCGATTATATATTATGTGTTTCATTAACGCATTCATGGAGGCTGAAGCCGGAATCGAACCGGCGTACACGGCTTTGCAGGCCGCTGCATAACCACTCTGCCATCCAGCCAGGATTAGCATTATATTAGTAATGACAAATTGTTACTAGAATCAAAAATATTGATTGCATGATTTATGAGTTTTACTCGAATAAATTAGAACCAGTTTTGTAAAAATCATGATACCAATTAACTGTTCTCTGAACTCCATCTTGCCAATTAATCTTTGGTTCATAGCCTGTAAGCTTTTTAGCTAATGAAGTATCTGGACATCTCCTAGCTACTGACCCTTTCGGTGCATCAACAGGTTTAAATTCTGGATCTTTTCCCATTAAATTGGATACATATTTTACTAATTCAATTATGCTAATTTCGCTTCTCATATCACCAATATGTATTATTTCTTGATCGGTTTTATCTGAATTCATAGCTAAAATAGTTCCGTTAACGGCATCAGAAATATAATTAAATGATCTTGTTTGATTGTGGCCATAAACTAAAAAAGGATTCTCATTATCAAATAATCTTTTAGATACTTGAGGTATTACATGCTTAAATCCCATTCTGGGACCATAAACATTATGATATCTGACTATAACACTTTCAAAGGAATATGCTCTGCCATATTGTAAAAATGCAGATTCACCTAAGAGCTTAGTCGCTGCATAAGTAAATCTTGGATTTTTGATGTCCTCTATGCATAGAGGAACAGATTCTGGAGTTGGAACTTGATAACCAAAATGATCTATCGATCCAGCGTAACACTCACTGGTTGATGTGAACAAGACTCTCTTACAATCAGAAGTCTTTAACCAATCAAGTACATTTAAAATTAATAAAGTATTTGTCTTTATTATCTTGTCTGGAATATCATACGTATATCCAACTCCTACTATTGATGCGAGCATGTAAACATGATCATAATCCTTATCTAATTTACTAAAATTTGATAACACCGTTAAATCTGCTTCAATAAAACTTACACCATTTGCTAATAAAGATTGAAAAGATTCATCATTTTTACCTCGAAAAAAATTATCACAAATTGTAATTTTATTCGTATCTTTTTTTACGAGCTCACTTGCTAAATTTAGACCAATAAAACCAGCCCCACCAATAATTAATATCTTCATAATCAGCCTTTACCAATAGTAATAACGTTTATTTCTTTATTAATTTTTTCAATGCAATTTAAATAAATGCCCATAGTGTCAATGATCAAATTAGGTTTTATGGAGTTGATCTTATCTAAAGTTTTTTCAGATGCGAATTCAGAATGATTTGTGGCAATGATAATATTTTCATATTCATTATTTATATCAATACTATTCTCCACAACTTTATCTTGCTCTTGCCAATATGAAACATATGGGTCCACCAAAGATATTTTTGCGCCAGCGTCTTTGAGCTTTTCATATAAGAGTTCAGTTGGTGTAAACCTTGTATCTCCTACATCACTTAAATATGATACTCCTAGAATTAAAACTGTCTTACCCTTTAATGATCCATTGTAAAAATTAGATATTTTGTTATAAGTGTGAAGAGGCATTCTGTCGTTAATAACAACAGATTCTTCACTTTGTTTAAGCGGTTTCCCTTCAAAAATTTTTTTTGAACTCCAGGATGCCAAGAGTGGATCCTTAGTTAAGCAATAACCACCTACTCCTAATCCAGGCCTCATGATATTTGAGTGTGTAGGTCTTAATCGAATTGCATCAATGACTTCATATAGATTTACATTTGCTGCTTCAGCAAGCTCAGTCCACTCTTGTATGAAAGCTATATTCATAGCTCTATATGAGTTTTCTAGAACTTTGGCTATCTCTGTTGAGTTAGTATTGCTTAGTCTTGTTAAGGGGTATTGATCTGTTTTAATAATGTTTTTAAGGAAATCTCTAGCAAGATTTGCACTTTCATCATTTATACCCGAATAAACACGATAAAAGTTTTCTATTGAATCAATATAATTTTTTCCCGGCATAACTCTCTCATAAGAATGAGCTAATCTTAATTTTGAGGAGTCCATCCCCCTATCCTCTAAGCATTTTGAAAGTATGGGTTTGATTATATTTTCTGTTGTTCCTGGAGGAACAGTAGACTCCACCAAAATTAATGCGGTATCCTTCATATTAATGCCAATAGTTCGTATTGCATCTTTAAAATTATCAAGACTTACTTGGTAAGAAAGTTCATCTTCTTTGTGGTTTATTTTTTGAACATCAAGATTAATATCCACCACGATTATTTCAGCAGCTGAATATACACCTGGATCATGGGTGGCGAAGAGATTTTGATTCTCTTTTGCCAAGGACATATATTCAGATAACTTCGGATCTGAGCTAACAATTGGTAATTCAAAATTATTTATAGAACCAATCTTCCAATAATTTAATTCATCACATCTATCAACGCCTACAACAGCATAATGAGAAGAAGCTTTGGCAACAACAAGGGACATGGCGGTTCCAACAAATCCTAGACCTTGAATGGCAACAATCTTTCTATGTTTGTTTAATTCAACAAAGTTAGCAAGATCACCATCTAATCTTTCAGATGGCAAACTATATTCATTATTTGAGATAGGACTTCTTGAAATCATTCTCTGTAAAATAATTTTTTAAATAATGTAATAGCATATTTGCTCTTGTTATAAAATCTTCTCTTATTCCATTGCACTAAAGACTTTCTGAGTATACTCAAGTCCAGATTTTAATGAAATTAAAGCACTTAAAAATAGTAAGAAAGATGAAATAAATATGCCTAGTGAATTATTATGAGCAAATGATATGTAAAAAGATGCTAATGCGAAAAACTGTATTGCAGTTTTTATTTTTGCCAGAAATGTCACTGAAGTAAGAGATGCAAGTTCTGACTTTGAAGCAGACATTTCTCTCAAGGCAGATATCCAAAACTCTCTTAAAAGGATAATGACACCAATGAAGCTAATAAAATTATTTTCACTTAAAATAATGATCGAAACCAAAGCACAGCACAAAAGAATTTTATCAGCTATAGGATCCAACAACTTGCCCAGAGTAGATTCAACATTGTATTTTCTTGCCAACCATCCATCAAGATAATCTGTTAATGCTGCAAGAATAAACAAAATAAAACAAACAAAGTAGAAATCAAAAAAAACAGAGAAAATAAAAATAAGAGGACCCATAAAGATTCTTGAGTAAGTCAATAGCATTACAAGATTCTTCACTTTATCTTTAACCTCAAAATATCTTTTGCTATTCGCCCATTTATGCCATTTATTTTTGAAAGCTCATTCTCATTGGCCGTTAGGATACCATCAATAGACCCAAATTCATTAAAAAGTCTTTCTTTAGTTTTTGGTCCTATGCCTTTTATAGAATCCAGTATGGAAACACTCATATTCTTTCGTTTTGCTAGTCTATTAGCACTAATAGCAAAGCGATGCGCTTCATCTCTTGCCTTATTTAAAAGATTAAATAACCTAGAATTTTTATCTAGAGATTCTTGGCCATTTGGAGAATAAATGCTTTCTGTTAAAGCTTTCCTGTGGGAACCTTTTTCAATTGCTAATAGCAAAATGTCTCTATCTTTTGTATAAGTTAGTAGTGCATTTAACTGAGCCTTTCCACCGTCAACCAACAAGATATTTGGAAGTTCGTTCTTTTTATTAAATCTTTTATTAATTGCAAAAGCTATTGATCCAGGATCATTGCCACCCAATTCTCTAGGAAGATTATAAGCACGGTAAAACTTTTTATTTGGGCCATTCATATCAAATCTTATAATTCCAGCTTTTGGATTACTACCAGAATGGTGGCTGATATCAATGCAATCCAATATTGGATTATCAATATCTAGCTTAAATTTTTGAACTAACTCAGCAAAAGCTAATTTGAAAGGTGGTTCTTTATTTTCAAAGTTTATGAGCGTTTGTTTTGAATTTAACTTTGCTAAATCTAAAAAACTTTTACTACCCTTAGGTGCTTTTACAAAAATATTAACTTTCTTGTTAAAAGTTTTTTCAAGTGCTTCTTGAAGAAGTTGCCTTTCTAAAATTTTATTGGCAATAAGTATCTTATTTGGAATCTGGCTTTTGTGTAAGTAATTATGAAAAATTGCTCGCCTAAAAACATTATCTATTTCTAAGGATTCATCAGAGTCAATTAAGTAGGTTTTAGTAGATCTTACTTTGCCGTCTCTAACTGATATTTTAGCAAGCCCAGTCTTATGCTCAAAAGAACCATGCCAAATATCAATATCAAGTGGATGAATATTTATGGAAGCTTCATCTTCGAGTGAAATAATACTTTCAAGTCTTTTTTTATATCGATCAGCATCCTCAAACTGGAGTAACTCCGAATGACGTTGCATCTTTTCTTTAAGAATATTTTTTATGTGTTTTTTTTCACTAGTTAAATATCTTTGTGCAGCGGATATATCTTCTGCATAATCAGACTTGCTAATCAAATTAACACATGGCGCACTACAGCGTTTCATTTGATACTCTATGCATGGTCTAGATCGATTGCTGAAAGTACTATTTGAGCAATTACGTAATCTAAAAATCTTTTGTAACTCTTTAATCTGGTCACGTACCAGTCTTGCATTCGTATATGGTCCATAGAAATTTTCATCAATTGCCTGTTTGCTTCTTTTTAAATGAATGGAAGGATAATCATGAGAACCTAAAAAATAGATAAATGGATAGGTTTTATCATCTCTTAGGAGAATATTGAACTTGGGTTTATATTCTTTGATGAGTTGTTGTTCTAGTATTAAAGCTTCAGTCTCTGAATGCGTTGTAAATGTTTCTACTTTAATAGCTTGCTTTTTAATTTGCTCCGTTTTTCTATCCTTAATTGCCTTAGTGAAATAAGATCTCACTCTTTTACTTAAATCTTTTGCTTTGCCAATATAAATGATCTCAGATGCATCAAAAAACTGGTAAACCCCCGGCTTATTAGGGACATGTGATAAATCTTTGATCATTAAATAATTATATAAAGCTATTTATTTAAAATTTTTATAGCAACTCTTTTGCCTGCATTTACACCAAATTGATCAAAGGGATTTATTTGAAGCATTGCGGCAGTAACAAAAACCCTATATTCCCAAAAAGCTATAAGAGCGCCCAATGAAGAAAGATCAAGCTTATCTAATGAAAAAAAATTTCCTCCAATATTGCTGTTGGCAGCATCCTTACCCTTTTTGAATTTGATCTTTCCTGATAGTAGCTTAAATTGCCCCTCAGCTTGAGAATTTAGCAGTGCTGAATGACTGCTTTGGCTTGCAATTAAATCAACTGAAGTTTCAGAAGTGCCTTGATGTAAAAGTTGAAAATAAGAATGTTGAGCTGTTGGGCCAAACCCACCGTAAATAGTTTGACCTGTATATCTGAAAATTGATTCAGGATTATTTTGCTTACCAAGAGACTCCATTTCAAGTTGCTGTAGATAATTTGTGATAGATCTAAGCTTCCAATTATAGGAAAGTATGACTCTATTTTTTTTATTCATGAAGTTATGAGACCAAATATCATTAAAAACAATATTTTTTAGAGCATTTTTTATGGATGATTTTCTTTGAATATTATTATCAATGCTTGCTGCTCCCTTAAGAAAATTTCTGCATTCTTTGGGCAGAAGAACTGGAGAATTCACCTGTGACCAAATTGAATAACGTCCTCCAACGCTTTCTGGGAAACCTATAATGTTTTGTTTATGAAAACCAAGCTCTACTGCCTTCCTCTTATTTGCAGTAATAGCAAATAGATTCTTCTTAGATATATTTTTTGGTAGCCATGAATATAACAAAAGGACTTCATCAGTTGAAAATGATTTGCTTATAAAAACGTATAAATTCTTTTCTTTTAGCCTTGGCTTTACTAAACTCGTGAACTCATCTTTATCTGGTCCAGTTATAAAAAATAAATTGTCTTTTGTTTCAGTAAACTCATGCAATAATTTTGGTCCTTCATAGGAGCCCCCTATTCCAAAAATAAAAATATTTTTATAAGAATTTTCTTTTATTTCTTTTAAAAAAAATTTTGATGCTCTTATTGAATCAAAGTCATTATCTTTTTTGGATAAATCTCTGTAACAATGATGAAGGGCTGGCCTTTTTTCAGTGAAATTAACTTTCCCACCATTTAGTAGTGCGCTTATTGAGGTATCTATTTTTAGCTCTTGGTAAATGTTATCCATAATTTGGAATACATCAGTTGAATAATTCTGGTAAGTACTGGAAATTGTTAAATGAGGAAGCTTAAAGCTTTTATGAAATAGTCTTGAAGTAGATAGCTTTTTGAGACTGTTAAGTTCCTTTAGATACTTATTTTTCATAAATGGATTGATATATTTTTTCAAATGCAGACGCTTTATCTTTATGAGATGTGATTGGTCTTCCAATTACTAAATATGTAGCACCCAAATCAATCGCTTCTTTTGGGTT
>MDTD01100009.1_pt1 | contig 18269 bp, 17 predicted proteins | sample 811221 | NCBI WGS metagenome assembly MDTD01 (sample SAMN05326646, study PRJNA326480) | marine metagenome | isolation source: seawater | place: Pacific Ocean: South West | collected 2011 | reverse complement strand
CTACTCTTCCATGTCTTAAGCCAAAGTACCATCGGCGCTGAAAAGCTTGACTTCCGAGTTCGGAATGGGATCGGGGATTACCTCTTCGCTATAATCACCAGGCGGGGTATTTATACCTAAAGAATAATTTTAGTCAAAGAAAAATAAAAAATAATCAATTTTTAAAAGAATATAAAATGATTGTTTTTAAAGCTATAAATGCATCTTTTAGGCCAATTTTTTTTCCTTCCTCATATGACCTGCCGTTATAAGAAATAGGAACCTCAAAAAATTTGTAATTTTTTTTTGCTAACTTAATAGTAACTTCTGGTTCGAATGAAAAACTTTTTTCCTTGAGATTAATATTCTTCAAAGCCGTAGTCTTAAAAACTTTGTATCCAGTTTCCATATCTGTTAAATTAAGATTTATACATAGGTTACAAATAAATGTTAAAATTTTATTAGCCAAATAATGCCAAAAAAAATGAATTCTTACATATTTTCCTCCACCTAAAAACCTAGATCCATATACTATATCTGCGTTGGTTTCAAAAAAGGGAACTAGTAATTTATTATAATCAAATGGATCATATTCTAAATCTGCATCCTGTATTATTGTAATGTCGCCTGTGATATTTTTAAGAGCCGTGTGAATTGCAGCACCTTTACCAAGATTTATGTTATGAAAATAAATTTTCATTTTTTCTTTATCTATTAAATTTTTTAATATTTCTGTAGTTCCATCATTAGAAAAGTCATCAACAATTATAATTTCGTATTCTATGATTTCATGATATTTTAAGCTTTCTTTTATTTTTTTTAGAATAACTTTAATCGTATTTTTTTCATTAAAACATGGGATTATAATCGAAAGTCTAAATTTATCTTTTTCAATCATAATTAATTAGATAATTTATTAATTATCAAATATCCATTTTTTTCTTTAACCTCTAGTCTATTATAAGAACAAATAAATGGAATATTCCAACATAGACGTCCCTGCCATCCATTTAACGAATTTTTTTTCACATCTGGTTTATGAATTTTTACAAGCTGATTAATAGTTTCTTCGCTCACAATGTATTGATTATTAATTTTTTGTATCCCAAAAAAGATATTTTCTGATTTAGTTAATCTTATTATATTTTTTGAAAAACTATATGAAATAAAAGTTACAAAAAAAATTACAAATATTTTTTTTGATAAATCTTTTGATATTAAAAAATTTATTAAAATAATAAAAACTAACAATAAAAATAAATGTATTGCGAACCTATAAACTGGAGAAAAATTTAGCCAAAAAATAAAGCCGAGTATAAGAAATAGATATAGTCCCATTTTATCTTTTAGAAAAAATTTATGACCTACAATCTTTTTTTGAAAAAATAAAAAAAAAATTGCTGGTAAAATAATAGTCGAAAGATGTTCTAAAATTTCAATAAAATTTCTTTTTAACCAGAAATGAAACCAATTAAAATTTTTTAGATATTCATCGGGAGTATAAATATTTTTCGCTGTATCAAAATAGCTTTTATTAATCAACTCTAGCCTATTTGATAAGTTTATATTTTCTAAATTGAACCAACTTACATTTAGGCATGTAAGGCCAGTTGGAAAAAATAAACAACCAGTGTAAATAAATTGTTGAGTAAAAAATGTAATTAATAATAAGTAAATTAAAAAAAATTTTGGTTTAAGAATTTCAGATTTTAAATCATTAAAGTATTTAAAATATATAAATGTTGGTAATAAAATAATTGGTATTGTGCTTAGTTTAATCAAGATTGAAAAAATCGAAAAAATCAAGATCAAAAAAAAACATTCTTTTTTTTCATTTATAAAATCTATTTCAGAAAATCGAATAAAATTATAGATTGATAAAATAGAAAAAATTGCTGAAGGTAAATCAACACCAAACTCAGAAATTCTAGTAAATTTGAGTATTAAATAAAACAATACTATTAAAAGAAAATAATCACTTATTAACCTTTTTTTTATCAAAATTAATTGTTTAAAAGAAAATAAAATAAAACTTAAAAATAAAAGAAAACTAGGTAATGTTAAAAAATCAAAATTTTTTTCATACAAAAAAAATATTGAATATAGATTCAACCAGATAGAATTATAAACATAGGATGAATCAATATTTGCAAATCCAAAAATTATTTTTTCTTCTATTAGACCAATGGCATATGGAAGATGATAATACCCAAAGTCTTCATGATATTTTTGAGACAAAAAAAGAGGAATAAAAAATATAATTATTAATATATATAAAATATTTTTAGTTCTATAAACTTGACTGATAGAAAAATCTTTTTTTAAAAAAAAAAATATCAAACCTATAAAAAAAATTATAATACCAAAAAAGGTATTTATTTTTGTAAAAAAATGAGCAAAAGTTATTAAAAATGATATGATTATAATTCCAACAAAAAAATTAACAAAAAAATCATTTTGAGTTTTTTTTGAGAGAAGGCTTCCATAACCAGCTATAGAAATTGATAAAAGTATTACAATTAAGAAAAATAAGAAAAATTCTAATATCATTTAATTATTTTAAATTTGCTTTAATTTATAACTTTTACCTTATTGAAAATAACCATTGGAATTAATTTAAATCCAACGATGTATTTTTTTACGAAGATTAATGGATTAAATAATAATCTCAGAAACCAACCTAAATAATACCTATCAATAAAATCAGTTATTGGCGCTTGATCTTTTGTATAAAAAGAAATTGCAGCCCCTGTACACAAAATAGTTACTTTAAATTTCAACTTTTTTTTCAAATACAAACCCAATACTTCTTGCGTGCCACCACCTAAATTTATCAATATGAAATCTGGTTTAAATTTATTCATTAATTTTAAAAGTTTTTTATCAACCAAATTATTTGGTCTATATATTGGTGCAATATAATTGAAAGATTTTTTCACTCCTAAGCTTTTAATTAACTTCTTATTTGATTTTGAAAAATTTAAATTTGGATCAACACAAAATATTCTTTTTTCATTATTTTTTTTTAAATATCTAAAAAAAAGACCCAAAAATTTAAAACCAGAAAATTTATAAACATTAATATTTTTCAAAATTTTAAGTAATAAAACGAAAAAGCCACTATCAAAAAAAACAAAATCTGCATGTTTAAGCGAATTGTAATATTCTTTTGATTTTTCAATATTTGCAAGAGCTGGACCTGCAGGAAATGTAAATAAGCCCTTTTTAACAATAAATTGGTTAAACTCTTTATCGATAAAATTTATAAATTTGATTTTTTTAAAAATTATATTACTAGCCATATGTAAGTTAATAATATTTGATCATTTATTATTGCAATAGCATAATAGAAAATTTAAGATTTTGTAAATCTACTTAAATTTGAACCTTCCTTATTATTTTCCGAATCTATCCAATCGTATGTTTTTTTTAAACCCTCTTTTAATTGAATTTTATAACTCCAATTTAAAATTTTTTTACATAAATCATTATTACTTGATCTACCTCTTACACCTTTTGGTTTATCAAGTAGATGTATCTGTTCCAATTTATCTACTCCTGATATTTTTTTTATTATCTCAATCATTTTATTTATGGATACCTGTTCATCACTCCCGATATTAAGAGGAGCAGAAAAATCAGACTCAAACAATCTTAAAGTCCCCTCAATGCAGTCATCAATATATAAAAAAGATCTGGTTTGTTTTCCGTCTCCCCAAACTTCAATTTTATTTGTATTATCTTTTTTTGCATTTATAATTTTTCTACAAAGTGCAGCAGGAGCTTTTTCTCTACCACCATCATAAGTTCCAAATGGTCCATAAATATTGTGATATCTTGCCACTCTAACCTGAATACCATAATCTTCCATAAAATGTTTACACATTCTCTCACTAAATAATTTTTCCCATCCATAACCATCTTCTGGATCAGCAGGATAAGCATCTTCCTCTTTTAATCCTTCAATAAAAACTTCTTGTTGCTTTGATTTATTGTATGCACAAGCACTAGATGAGAAAAAATATTTCTTAATTCTATTTTCTTTGCATGAAATCAATAAATTTGTATTTATCAGTACTGATTGCATACATTCAGCTTTATTGTTTTCAATAAAACCCATTCCGCCCATATTGCAAGCCATATTAAAAACATAGTCAACGTTTTTTGATACATTTCTACAATTGTTAATATCTTTCATATCCATAGAGTAATGATTCTGTGCATTTTCAAAATCTTGAAACCAATATTCTTTTGGCTTTATATCTGTCGCTACAATTGAATTTCCATCTTTCAATAATCTTTTTAATAAATGGCCACCAATAAAACCGCCAGCTCCCACTACTAAAATTTTCTTTCCTTTAATCATATTGATTTTTTTTAAGTAAATTTATGCTTAAAATAGATTTAATCTTAATTAATAAATAATTTTTTTTCATATTTATACCTAACAAAACTTTGAAATATTTTTTAATTCTTTTTTGAGCTTAGCTTTATTTGATAAAAAAAAATTTTTTTTTAATTTTTCGAAATAAATTTCAAATTTATCATCTTTTTTCTTTTTATTCGACACTATAAAAATCTCACTATTTATTTTTCTTAAAGTTTCAGTTTTATCTTTTAATGTTTCTTTTAATTTCTCACCTGGTTGAAGACCTATTTCTTTGTATTGAAATGTATAATTATTATTCAATTTTCTTTTTATTTTACCTAAATTTCTCGCTAGTTTTAAAATATTAATTGATTTTCCCATATTAAGTATAAAAATATTACCTTTAGAATTGATAGCAGTAGTCTGTAATACTAAGTGACATGCCTCTAAAACAGTCATAAAATATCTTGACGCTTTTTTATTTGTAATTTCAACTGGATTTTCATTATTTATTCTGTCCAAGAAATTATTTATGGCTGAACCTGAACTTCCAAATACATTGCCGAACCTCACAATCTTAATCTTTTTTGGAGAGTTGTAACTTGAATTAAAATATTCACATACCTTTTCTGCTACCCTCTTTGTATATCCAAGTATCGAAACTGGATTAGCTGCTTTATCTGTTGATATAAAAATCATATCGCACGAATTTTTGATTGCCAATTGACAAAGATTAAAAGTAGCAAAAATATTATTTTTAACTGCTGAATAAATATTTTTTTCAAGAATATTAACATGTTTGTAAGCAGCTGCATGAAATATCATTTCAACTTTATTTTTTTTAATAATTTTATCTAAAAAAGAATTATCGTTTATATCAATTAAAATGTAAGATATCTTATTATTTCTAATTTTTTTTTGTTGGTTATAAATTCCTATTTCGGATTTATCAACTGCTATAATCTTTTTAACATTATGTTGTATTAGTTGTCTACAAATTTCCGAACCAATTGTACCTGCTGCACCGGTTACTAATATTGTTTTCTTCGATAATTTTTTAATTTTTTTAAAGTTAATTTGTTTCCTGTTAAGGATTAAATTTACTTCTTTAATATTTAAATCTTGAACATCAATTTTATCTGAAATTAAAAACTTTTTTTCTGGTAAGTAACGAACATCAAAAAAATGGGTCCTTATTTTTCTTAACATTAAGTCCAATGATTTTTTATCTAGGGAGGGAATGGTAAAATAAACTCTTTTAATATTTAAATTTTGTCTAATACTTAGTAAATTTTTGTAACTTATGATTGGTGTACCCAGATAATTAGTGTTTTGTTTTTTTAAATCATCGTCGACAAAAAAAAGAACATCTTCATTATTCTTTTTTAATTCTTGAAAAATTTGTTTGCCCGCATATCCAGCTCCGTAAATGACTATTCCATTATTCGAATTTCTATTGGTTTCATCTAAGTAATTAAGGATAGGCTCAATAGGTTTTTTATTAATTCTTAAATTTTTTTTTAAATATTTTCCTAAATCTCTAAATCTAAAATTTTTAAGTGCTTTTACTAAATTTTGGTTCTGAGCTATTGAATTATTTAACTCATTAATATTATTTATCTTAATAATTTTTGTTTTTTTAAAATTTGAAAAATCAACAATATCTTTTATTAAATATCCACTACCAGTTCCTAGATCATAAACTCCACTATCAATTTTTTTTTCAATAAATTGTTTATAAATTTTTGCAACATCTTTAACATGAATGAAATCTCTTATAGAATTACCGTTGTTAATAAAATTTATTTTTTTATCCTCTTTTTTTGCTCTAATTATTTTTTCTATAAATGAAAATTGATCATTTTGGTTTCCGTAGATATTAAATAATCTCATTATAAAATAGTTTTTTTTTTTCTTATTTGCATAATTTAAAATTATTTTTTCTGCAGCTAATTTAAATGAAGAATAAATTTCTCGATTAAAATTATCTTTATTTTTATTATTCAAATTTTCAGAAATTCTATATATAGAAGCACTACTTGTATAAAGTATCTTATTGATTTTAGTTGGAGGAATTGTTTCAAGAACAAAAAAAATTTTTTCTAATGAAAGCTCACAAAATTTTCTAAAATTTGAGATATCAAGCGTATTTAAGTACTTTGAAGGATAAAAATTGTTAAAAATTAGATTTATTTTTTTCGATTTTTTAATTTGTTTTTTTAAATTAAATTCATCTAAATTATTAGCCGATAAAACTAATGAGTTTTGTAAATACTTAACAACAAACTGAGATATAGAACTATTTTTTCCTATTACTATATTTTTTATCATTTGATTTTAGTGAATAAATTAAAAGACCATATATAAACAAAAAAATAAAAAAAACTAAAAAAAAACTAAATTTTAGGTAAGAAAAAAGTATTATCGGGATGATAGACAAGAAAAAGAGGATGAAATTTGAAACTAATATTGTTTTTTTTTTTATTAATAAATGGTGAATATGGTTTCTATCTCCCAAAAAGGGATTTGAAGAATTTGATAACCTGCTTATAGTCAATCTTAATAAATCTATACCAGGTAATAGAAGCAAAAATAAAATTTCATCTGAAAAAATAATGTTATTTTGAATATTATGTTCATAAATTAAACATAAAGATAAAACTAATGATAAAAAATATACACCACTATCACCTAAGAAAACCTTATTACTTATATTGAGTACAAACACAAAAAAAATTGAAATCAATACAACAAAATAAAAGTAATTCATCTCGCTTTTTATCAATAGAAAAATAAAAGAGACGATAAAGATCACACATGATTGACCATTTATTCCATCATAAAAATTTAATGCATTTACAAGAATCAAAATACAAAAAATTGTAAATAAATAAGAAAAATTTTCAAAGAAAATTTTTTTTTCAATAAATGAAATTGAAAGCATTTTTATGATTAAATTTTCATTAAAAAAAATTGCAATTAGTGCAACAATTATTGAGTAAAAAAATTTTTTATTTGGAGACAAATCATATTTATCATCATATAAACCAAGAAAAAAATAAGCGAAAATTATAAATAAACTCGACAAAAGTTCTATAAAAGATATTTGAATTATTTGAATTGAGAGAAAATCGCCTAAAAAAAATATTTGATAAAAAAATAAAAAACAAAAATTAATTGCTAAAATTACACCACCAATGATAGGTGTCTTTTTTTCATGTAATTTTAATTTATTATCAGGTAAATCATATACATTAATAATCTTTGATAATCTTTCAAAATTAAAAAAGATTATTAGATTTAATAAAACTGAGTATATTAATATTAAATTCATTTACTAAAAACTTTATTATAATTATAAAAATATATTCCAAGTAAATAATAATTTATTAAACTTATCCAATTATTAAAAAAATTTCCGCTTGGTAATAAAGGGAATAAATTCACTAATAATCCTATAGAAACAACTATTAAAGATGATTTGTAATCTGAGTAAATTTTAAGATTAACACAATTAATTAACCTAAAAATAAGAAAAAAAATTATAAAGATGTATAAGCTTAATCCTATTAAACCAGTTTCAGAAGTTATTTGAACTAGAAAATTATGAGGATGAGTAGAACATATACCAATTTCTGGATCATAATTCACCTTTCTACAATAATGTCTAAAACCTTTAGGTCCTACTCCAAATATTGGATTTTCTCTAAATAATTTAAATGCAAGTTTGTAATGACCAGTATGGTCTTCTGAAAAAATAAGGATATTCTTTTTAATTATTTCCTGTTTTTTATCCTCATCTTTTTGGGTTGCTTCTGGAATATTGTTTGTAATAAAATAATGGTTAGTTAGTTGATGAAAAGTTTTTATAAAAATTCTGTTATTCGGGTCAGATTTACCAACTTTAAAAGTAGATATCAAAATAATAAAAAATATTAGGCAAATAAAAGAAATAGAAAAAATTTTTCTAAGCTGATTTAAAAAAATTATCATTCCAATAAAATATAATAAACTCAATGCAAAGGATGTTCTTTCTCCACTTAGAAAAATACATATTATGTAGAAACTAAAAAAAATTATTAATTGTTTTTGATTTTTTTTTATATCAATTTTTGAATGATACAAACTCCAAGTCAGAAAAGGTAAAATTTTAATTAAAAAGCTACCTAAAACTAACTCAGCTTCAAAAACTCCTGAAATTCTATTATTTAAAATTTTATAACCTAATAAATTTTCACCTGTAAGAAATTGAAAAATTGCATCAAAAAGGACTAAAGACATTATTATGAAGATGATTAAAAAAGTTTTTTTTTTAATTTCGAGATCTATTTTTTCGAAATATCTTAAACAAAATAAAATTGATAAAACCAAAATTACATATCGAAAATGAAATATTGAAGAAATCTTTAGATTATCATCAATTTGAAGAAAAGCATTAACACCAAAAAAAATTGATAATAAAAATAAAAAAATTATTTTTTTGTCTTTTAGAAAGTTAATTTCTTTATTTCTAATAAAAAAATATAAAATTAGAGTCAATCCAATAAATTCTGTTACAGAAATACCAATCAAATAAGAAAGTGGTAATAAAATAAATAAATAATAAATTAGATTGTTTTTAATCAAATTAATCATTCAGAATATTAACAAATTTATTTTGAAATTTTTTTTTTGTAATAAGTGTATTCTCTTCAATATCATTTTGAATTTTTGAGTAGTTTTTTACTATGTTTATAATTGTATTTTTTAGATTATTAGTATTTCTTTTAGTCATAAAAATGCCCTTAAAATTTTTTTTTACATGTCTGATCTCATTAAAAATAATTATAGGTTTTTTTCTAGCTAAACTTTCTAATATCACTTTAGGAGATCCTTCAGTAAACGATGGTAAAATAAAAATATCATGATTATCATATAAACTTATAATTTTTTTTTTATTTGAAAATTCTTTTAAGAATTTGATATTTTTAAATTTTATTAAAGGATGATTTTTGTCACCTGCTATCGTTAATCTAAATTTATATTTCATATCTTTAAATAATTCGATTAATGAAAAAACACCTTTATCTTTTTTAAATCTTCCTAGATATAAAAGTTTTGGAAAATTTATTTCTATAGATTTTTTTTTTTTAAACCAAGATTTATCTAATTCCGAAGGATATATTATATAATCTATTTTAGGGGACTTAATATTTTTGTTTACAGAAATTATTTTAAATTTTTTTTTTATACATTTGATCAATAAAGCAAAAATTAATATTCCTAATTTCCCTAATCTAGATTCGTATTCTTTATATCCGTCACTTCTGAGGTAAACAAAACCTTTTAAGTCTTTAACTAACAAATTTAGCAATAAATAAAAAAATATATTCCTTGGTGTTATTGAAACAATTAGAACTTTAAATTTTTTTTTCCTTAAAAAAAAAAAATCTTTTTAGATTGAACTTAAAGATTCTTTTTTTTTTTAAAGAAAAATTATTAATACTTTTTGAAATTCTGGATAATAAAAATATATCAAATTTTGCTTGGGTTGCTTCTAAAATGTTTATTATATCATTATGTTTTGTAGATACTTTTTTTTTACTAAAAAAAACTTTATCGTTAGAAATTATCAATAAATTTTTCATTTTTATAATATTTTATAGTTTTCTTTAAACCAGCATTAAGACTAATTTTTGGCTTCCATTTAAGAATTTTTTTAGCTTTATTAATATTTGGGTATAAGGCCATTGTTTCATCTTTCCTCATTTTAATTTTACCAAAAACTGGTTTACCAGATCCAACTATTAGACAGATTTTCTTGATTAAAGCTCTAACTTTAACAGGCTTTCCACTTCCAATATTTATTATTTCACCATTTGTTTTTTTACTTTTTAATAATTTTAAAATCGCAACAACTACATCATCAATATATGTAAAGTCACGAAATTGTAAACCACTCGAACAATCAAATCTCTTGTTATCTAAAGCATTCTTAATTGTTATAGGAACAACACGATTTATATCTTGGTTTGGACCATAAACTAAATAAAGTCTAATTATTGATGAAGGAAAATTATTTTTTCTATTTAAGTCTATCAAAAATTTTGTACTTAAAAGCTTTGCCTTTCCATAAATTGAATATGTTGATTGTTTATTATTGCTATTTTCAATATGTGGAGACTTCAATTTTCCATACTCTATGCTAGACCCAACTTGAATAAATTTTTTTATATTTTTATTAACAAAAATAGATGCAAGATTTTTACAACCAATATAATGACTTTCTAAAGTCTTTTTTTTATTAGTATGATCTACGTATCCAGCTAAGTTAACTATATAATCAAAGTTTTTATTGATCTTTGATAGTTTATTTTTGTTTGTTATATCAATCTTTAAATATTTAACTCTTTTAAGTTTTTTGTGAGGTTTGGGACTTTGTGAAGATAAAATGGTGACAGACCACCCAAGACTTTGACATTTTTTTGATAAATGAAAACCTATGAAACCAGTTCCACCAGTGATTAAAATTTTTTTACTCAAAATTTTTTTGTTTAATTTTTTTTTTCTAAAATTTCCTTATCACGAAGAGTGTCCATACATTGCCAAAATCCTTTATGTCTATATCCTGCAAGTTGATTTTTTCTTGTTAAAAGTTCAAAGGGTTCTCTTTCTAAGAATGTATTATCATTTTTTATAAATCTTAAAAATTTGGAATTTATTACAAAAAAACCACCATTAATCCAGCCCTCATCAAGGCTAGATTTTTCTTTAAAATAAGAAACTTTATTCCTATTCAACTTAATAGTGCCAAATCTTGCAGGTGGTCTTACTGCAGTTAATGTAACGAGTTTTTTACTCTTATGATGAAATTTTACTAACTTTCTCAAGTCTACATTGGATATTCCATCTCCGTAAGTAGCAAGGAATGTTTCACCTTTTAGAAATTTACTTAATCTCTTAATTCTACCACCTGTCATTGTTTTTAAACCAGTTTCAATAAAATTAATTTTGATTTTTGAATTCTTATAATTTTGAAAGTATTTTTTTATTATGTTACCTTTGTAGCCAAGAGCAATATAAAATTCCTTATGACCGTATGAAACATAATGATCAATTATGTACATTATTAGTGGTTTCCCATTTATTTTAATCATAGGTTTGGGAATTGTTTTTGTATACTCTGAGATCCTAGTCCCAAATCCTCCAGCTAAAATTACAACTTTCATAATTATTTCTATCTTATTTTTTTATAATAAGAATCGATTTGTTTTAAAGAAAAATTGTACATATTTTTTTTATTGATATAATAATATTTGTACCAGTCTGTAACAAAATAAATTGTTTCTTTAAAACTTAAATTACAACTCCATTTCAAAATGGATTTTGCTTTCGAAGAATTTAATTTAAGTAGATTACTTTCATATACTCTTTTTTTGTCTTTAATTATCTTCCAAAAAACCTTGTTCCAAGATTTTTTAGCTAAATTTAAAACATCTATAACTTTAAAATTAGCATTTAATGAAGGACCAAAATTAAATACGTTTCCATTAAATCTATTATTTTTTTTTAAATGTAAAGAAAGAGTAATATATCCATATAATGCATCCAACACATGCTGCCAAGGTCTTGTAGAATTTGGGCTTCTGATAAGCACTTTTTTATTTTTTGACCATGATTTCATACAATCGGGTATTAGTCGATCTTTCGACCAATCTCCACCGCCAACAACATTTCCAGCTCTCGCAACTCCAACTTTAATATTTTTTTTTTTTATTAAGTATGAATTGAAATAAGTCTGAATAATTAATTCTGCAGATGCTTTTGAGGAACTATAAGGGTCAATGCCTCCTAAAATATCTTCCTCTCTATATCCTCTTTTAATTTCTAAATTTTTGTAACTCTTATCACTTGTTATAATGATAGCGATACAATTGTTTGTTAATGATCTTAAACATTCCATAACATTTAGAGTTCCAATGGTATTACTTTGATATGTTAATAAAGGATCTTCATATGATTTTTTTACCAATGATTGAGCTGCTAAGTGAAAAACATAATCAGGTTTGTAATTAATAAATGTTTTTTTTAATTTTTTTAAATTTGTAATATCAAAAAACTTGTTTTTCATCTTTTTTTCTAAATTTATCAATTTAAAATGAGATGGATTAGTGGGAATATCTTTTGAGATACCCAACACTTCCGCACCTAAACTTTTAAACCATAGTGATAACCATGACCCCTTAAAACCTGTGTGACCTGTAATTAATATTCTTTTATTCTTAAAAACTTTAAATTTTTTCATTAACGTAATATTTTCAAAATATTATTTATAGTATTTGTATGTGTTTTTTCTACCTCATGGTATGTATTAAATGCATTATGACTAGTTAAAATACAGTTTTTTAGACGTAAAAATTTACTATTTCTTTTCAGCGGTTCATCCTCAAAAACATCTAAACATGCTCCAGAATGTGGATTTTTTTTGAGGAATTTAATAAGTGCATTATTGTCAATTAAACTTCCTCTTGAAATATTAACGATAAGCACATTTTTTTTTAAAAGTTTTAACGTTTTTTTATTAATTAAATGATAAGAACTTTTATTTAAGTCAGATGCTGTTATCAAAATATCAGACTCTCTAAAAATTTTTTTTTTTGATACTTGTTTTATCTTATATCTTTTCAAAAAACTTTGGTTGATAATCTTTAAGTCATTTGCGTAATTAATAGTTTCGAAACCCATTAACATTTTAAAAATTTTTTTTCCTATATTGCCGACACCTATAACACCAATTTTTTTATTAAGTAGAGTTTTACCTTGGAGTTTTGGCCATTCATTTTTTTTTATTAAGTTGTGATTATCAATTATTTTACGAAAATAAGACAAAATCATACCAATAGCCAAAGTAGCTACGCTATAACTAAATGCAGAGGGTGTATTTAAAACTTTAATTTTTTTTGTTTTTGCAAAATTTAAATCAATTGAGTTTATTCCTGTACCCCATTTTGATATTACTTTTAAATTTGAGGCTTTCATAAGCACACGTTTTGAAAATTCATCATCACCACAAATAACACCATGATATTTATCTATAATCTTTAGTAACTGAGTTTCATTTAAATATTGGTCTGTTTTCTTAAGATCAATAGAATACTTTTTAGTATCAAAAAATTTTTTATATTTTTTAAAAATAGGGACTAGAGGAATAGCTGAAATCAAAATCTTATATTTTATTTTTTTCATATTTTAAAAGAGTTTTCTAAAATCAATTAATTTATGACTTTTGTGCAAATTAAAATAATCATTCTTAATTTTGTTAAGTTTTTTTAAACTATAAATACTATTTTTTTTTAATAGATTACTAAGTGTTTTATCGAAATTTTTTTCATTTTTGCACACTTTATATAATTGTTTAGGTGAATTTATACTTTTTAATGAAAATTCTGTCATATCATCCTTAAAAGGAATTACAACTGGCACACCATTGCAAATGGACTCTACTATAGTGCTAGAAGTACCAGCTGTGATAAAAACTTTACTTTTTTTGATTAGATCCTTAAATGGTTCATTTGAGATAAAATGTTTCTTATCTATTAAATCTTTTTCACGAAATTTTAAAGCTGGATGAATTTTAAAAACAACCCTTTTTTTTTTTAAAAATTGAGATTGATTAACTATTTTAACAATATCCTTATTAATTTTATCATCCAAATTTAAAGACACTAAAATTAATTTTTTTTTCTTAAAATGATTCTCTCTTAAATAAGAAAACCTGTAAGCAAATCCCTGTAAAATTTTTAATTTTTTATAAAATTCAATTTTGGGTTTAAAATATTTTTTTCCAATAATAACTATTTTTTTTGGGATTAATTGATATCTAACCTCATGCTTGACAGGATCTAAACACAAAAAATCTTTGTAACACGTAAAACCTTGATAGCCAAAACTATTTGTTTTTTTAAAAAATCTATTTAAGCCAAAATTCCACCCCTTGTCGACAGCAGTGTTTTCAAACCAATTTATAGAAGTTTTAATTTCGAATTTTTTTTCTTTTAGAGATTTGAAAAAAAAATAATTATTTAAAGCTATAATAATAGTATTATAATTTTTTAAACATTTAAGTTCACCAAGAATTAATTGGGTAAAGTCATATTTCAATAATTTATTATATTTTCTATTAAATTTTTCTAATCTAGAAAAATAGAAAATACTTTCCAAGAAATAATCAACACTTATTAACGACTCTTTTAAAAATGAATTTTTTTTAAATTTTATCTTTTTTATTAGACCAAATAAATCTCTAACATTTGTATTTACTATTGTGGGAATAAAAAAAACATTTTTTTTTTTTATTTTATTTTCTAAATCTCCATAATATCTTTTAGTAGACAAATTATTTCTAACTAAAAAATAATCCACAATTGATATTCTTGAATAAATACTCTTTTTATAAATTTTCGCTAAAATAAAAATATAAATTCTATAAAAAATTATTGTTATTACTTTTATTATACTTCTCTTAATCTCATTTTTAATAATTATATTTTTTACTAAAAATTTTTTTTTCAAAATAATATTTTTGAAATTATTATTATTTATTTCAATATTTTCGATATAAATTTTTTTTTTTTTTAATTCCTTTAAAGTCTCGAGAATACAAAGATAATGAAATAAATCAGAATTAAGATTATTTCTTTCCCCAATTATATTTACCCACCAATCAATATCATTTTTAAAACCTTTTGATATTTCTCCAATCCATTCATTAAAATTTTTTCTTAATTTTTTTTTTTTTTTGAAATAAATATCTCTTACTAAATCATTATAATTATAAGGATGAGTTAATGTATCCCAAACACTAATATCTGAGGAAAACATAAAAATCTATTTTTTAAATTTTTTTTGAAACCAGTGAGCTAATATGTGATTTACTATTAATTGACAATCCTCAACCGGGCCATATTCATTCATTTGAGATTTAAAATGTAAACAAATATTTGAATATTTTTTAATTTTTCCCCCGTCAAATCCAACAATGCTAAAAACTTTACCTTTTTTTTCTCTTACCCATTTTGCTGCATTTAAAATATTTCTTGAGTTTCCTGAAGCAGAAAAAATTATTAAGGCATCATTTTTTTTATAGTGTAATTTTAATTGTTCTATAAATATTTTTTCATAACCAACATCATTCGCAATCGCTGTGATTATAGAATTGTTGTCACATAGATTAACAATCCTAAATCCTTTTTTTTTTGTTTTTTTTAATATGTCAAATCCTATATCATTAGCTAATGTCATTGACGTAGCAGATGCTCCACCATTCCCTATAGAAAAAATTGTTGAATTCCTGGCTCTTATTTTTAAAAACTCTCTTTCAAGATCATCTAATTTTTTAAAATCCAAAGAATTAAATACATTTTGTAAATAACTGATGTATTTTTTAGAAAAAGAGTTGATATTTTTGCTGTTAGTGAGGTATTTTTTTAGCATTAACTATTCCAAGATTTATCTGATTTATATATTTTATCAACTAAGTTCATAACTCTTTTAGCATCTTCAATATTACCTGTTTTTATTTTTTTATTCCCTTTTAAAGAGTCAATAAACTCCTTGGTTTCCCTATCCCAAGATAAATCTTTTTTAAAAGACAAAATTTTTTTTTTATGTCTTTTCTTTACTAGCTTGGGAATAATTTCAATTTTTTCATCTCCATATGATTTTGATCCAGACAAAATTCCATTCAAATTTATTTGACCTTTTTCCATAATAATTTCCACACGAAATTTATGTTGCCATTGTGTTGCGGTTGAATGAATCATTGCAACTACATTATTCTTAAACTTTATTAAAGAATAAGCATTGTCTTCAACTCTATATGACCAAAATTTATTTGATATAAAACTTTTAACAGCTAAAAAATCACCACAGAAAAAAATCAAAATATCTAGTAGATGAATTCCTTGGTCCAATAATATACCACCGCCTGCCAAAATTTTTGATGATCGCCATTGACCTTTAAAATTAATGATTTTACTTTTTCCATAAAGACCACGAATATTTATTAATTTCCCGTACCTTTTTTTTTTAATTGCATCCTTTGCGATAATAACTGAGTCATGATATCTATGATTAAAACCGTATTTTATTTTCAAATTTTTGTGATTTTTATAAACATCATATATTTTTAAAAAATCTCTATAATTTCTAGCAGGTGGTTTTTCACAGAAAACATTTATTTCTTTTTTAAGAGAATTTATTGTTGCCTCAGCCGCAATTTTGTTTGGCAAACTAATAAATATTGCATCTAATCTAAAATTAAATAATTTTTGATAGTTAGAAAAAAATTTGATATTTTTATTTTTTGGTGAGTTCTTGGTATTAATATCACTTATGGCAACTATATTTACTTCTTTTATTTTTTTTAAAATTTCATATCTTTTTTTACCTACTACACCAAATCCAGCAATTGCAACATTGATTTTCCTCATTATTTCTTTTTTGCCATGACCAACATATGTGAACTCAAATTATTTAAATGAATGGTTTTTTGAATTTCTTTTATATCCGAAGAATTTATCTTTTTATTGCTTAGTATTTGTAAAATTTTTTTCATGACTGGATCCGTCACATACTTTTGATTTTTATTAATGATATCAAAATCAAGCATTCCAGGTGTGATGATTTTAATATTTTTAAACCCATTCAAGGTTAAAATTTTACGCATAGATTTAATCGTAAAAAAATTAAGATGATATGGCGGATATATAGATTTTGAATTTTCTCTTAAATATTTTATATCAAATCCAACTGCATTTAATGTGCTTAAATATAACAAACCATTTTTTGATAAAATATTACTTAAAGACTTAATAAATATATTGGGATCATAAACATGCTCAAATAATTCAAAGCATGTCACTAAATCAAATTTTTTTTTTGGATTAAATTCCTCAATTACATTTTTAAATATAACTATATCTTTTTTTTTGAATTCCTCCGACATTTTGTCAGAAGGTTCAAGTCCATATAATTTTGCATGTTTCCACTTTTTTTTCAAATTAATTAAAAAATCACCAGAGCCACAACCTATATCAATAATTTTTTTTTTTTGAAAAGATTTAAAATTTTTTGTTAAATAATCAATTTTTGGTTTAATTGTAAAATTTACTCTTTGTTTTTGCATCGGTAAAAAAAATTTTTCATACCAAAATTCGTTAGATTTTGAATTTTTATAAAATTTAAATAAATCTTTTCTTGTAGGTCTTGGATTTACAATTAAGGTTTCTGTTTTTGAACATTCTAAATAATCATAACCTTTTTTCGTGAAAGCATAGGTCATTTTTCCTAATCCTAGCTTTTTAAGATTTATAGATTTAAAATTTTTTTTCCTTTTTAATAATTTTCTTGAATCTTGATCAACTAGTTTTTGATATTCTTTCAACGTTTTATCGCTTCTTATATCACTTTCTTTAATCATAAATTATTTCATCAATTTTCTTACTTTTTTTAAGTCATTATAAGTATCTACATTTACTGTATCGTATTTAGACAACACCATTGAAATTCTAACGTCATTTTCCAAGTATCTATTCATATCGACAGACTCTACAATTTCTAGTTTTGATTGTGGTAAAGAACAATATTTTCTTAAAATTTTAGGGCTAAAACAGAATATATTTCCCTGTTTTAGAAAAAATTTTTTTTTGTTTTTTTTTGAATTTGCAATCGGTTCTCTTGAAAAATATACTGCATCAAATTTTTTATTGACTACAACTTTTACTCTGTTGGGATCCTTTGCGTCAGTTAATTTGATATTATTACAAATATTAGTAACTTGGTTATGATTATTATTAGATTTTACAACAGCTTCTATCATTTGTGGTGTTAACATTGGATCATCCCCTTGGACCATCACAATTTTTTTTATTTTTTTTTTTAT
>MDTD01050560.1_pt1 | contig 18269 bp, 18 predicted proteins | sample 811221 | NCBI WGS metagenome assembly MDTD01 (sample SAMN05326646, study PRJNA326480) | marine metagenome | isolation source: seawater | place: Pacific Ocean: South West | collected 2011 | reverse complement strand
TTGCACAGCTCGAAATAATAGTTGATGAACAAACCTATACTATAGGAAATATTTCACCTTTATTATCATCGCCCGATCGAAAGTTAAGAAAAAGAGCAGCCGAAGCACTCTATAATGCCCTGAGTTCAAAACAAAATGAGCTTGACGAAATATATGATGCATTAGTCAAAATTCGTCATCAAATGGCTCTCAACATGGGGTATGAAAACTATGTAGACTTAGCCTATAAAAAACTAAACAGAACGGATTACAACTCAAAAGACGTTGCAGAATATAGAAAAGCCATTAAAGAATACGTTGTACCCGTTGTAAAGAAATTAAAGGAAAGACAACAAAAAAGACTTGGTTTAGATACCATGAAGTATTACGATACCGGGTTTAAATTTAAATCCGGCAATCCAAAACCAAAAGGAACACCCGATGAAATTATTGCAAAAGGTGAAAAAATGTATGCTGAAATGTCGCCGGAAACAAACGAGTTTTTTCAATTTATGCTTCAGCATGAACTTATGGATTTAGAGGCCAAAGAAGGTAAAATGGCCGGGGGATACGCCACAATTATAAATAAATACAAATACCCTTTTATTTTCTCAAATTTTAATGGCACATCCCATGATGTTGATGTGTTGACCCATGAAGCAGGCCATACATTCCAGTTCTTTAGAAGTTTAAATCAACCCTTGCCCGAATATTACTATCCTACACTAGAAGCTGCGGAGATACATTCCATGAGTATGGAATTTTTCGCCTATCCCTGGATGGATAGCTTCTTTCAGGAGGATGTTAAAAAATACAAGTTTTCTCACTTAAGCGGTTCAATCAGTTTCCTGCCCTATGGAGCAGCAATTGATGAATTTCAGCATTTTGTATATGAAAACCCCAATATTACCATTGAGGAACGAAATGCGGAATGGTTAAAGATTGAAGAGGCTTATGGATTAACCACCGATAAAGAAAATAACGAATATCTCTGCTCGGGAAGAGTTTGGCAAAAACAAGGGCATCTGTTTAGAGTACCCTTTTATTACATAGATTACACATTAGCCCAAGTATGTGCTTTTCAATTTTGGGAAAAAAGTGAACTTGATTTTAAATCAGCATGGAAGGACTACTTACATTTATGTAATCTTGGGGGAAGCCTTCCCTTTACAAAATTGGTTGAAGAAGCTAAATTAAAATCTCCTTTTGTAAAAGAAAACATGAAGGGTGTTATTGAGAAGATTGATCAGTTTTTAGAAAAAATTGACGATTCGGCCATGTAGCGAATAGCAATATTTAATAAGTATAAAGTATTGACGTAAAATGTAATTACCTTTGCATAAAATTTACTTGAATGCTGAGAGATAAAATACAAAATAGAGAGGCAGGGATTGTATTGTACGGGATGACACCACCAAAGGAGAATACCCAAATTGAGCGAGTTCGGGAGATTGCCTCTAAACACGTTAGTCGTATACAAAGCCTAGATATTGACGGTGTTGTGCTTTATGATATTCAAGATGAGTCTTCAAGAAATGGTGATACACGACCATTTCCATTCTTACCTACCTTCGAACCTCAAAAATACAGTGGTGATTTTCTCTCAGAATTAAACCTCCCAAAAGTATTTTTTCAAGTCGTAGGAAAACATTCGGAAGCTTCATTAGCCAATTGGATGCAAAACAACTTAAATAATGGTGATTTAGGAGTGTTTGTAGGAAATTCATCCAGCAACCAAGAAACACAAATCACAATGGATCAGGCCTATGAAATTCGTAAACAATACGCTGCTGAAATGCCTGTTGGAGGAGTAGCAATACCAGAGCGACACTACGCAAAAAAAGACGAGCATTTAAGAATAGCCTCTAAAATTAATAAAGGCGTAAGTTATTTTACCACTCAAGCAGTATACAACGTTGAAGCATCAAAAAATATGCTCTCCGAATATTACTATCATGCCCAATCAAATAATTTACCATTAGTACCTATAATGATGACATTTTCGCCATGTGGATCCAAAAAAACGATGGAGTTTATGCAATGGCTGGGGATTCATTTTCCTAAATGGTTAAAAAACGACCTTACCCATTCTAAAGATATCTTAGGTTCATCAATAGATACCTGTTTAAGAACCTTCAGAGAACTCGTTGATTTCTCACTAAAAAAAGGCATACCAATTGGCGCGAATATCGAATCCGTTTCTATCCGAAAAGACGAAATTGATGCGTCAGTAGAGCTGTTGGAAAATGTGAAGGACATCCTGAATAAAAAACTATAAAGTTGATTCCTTGTTCAAAAACAACAAGAAAAAAATACATTAAGAGTCAGAAGTGAAAAATGGAACCAAAAACGCTTGCTAAATTCACCTTCCGGATTCAAACCAAAAAGGTTGTTCTATTTTTCTTTTGTTTATTCAACCTAACATTATTTGCCCAGGATTTCACTCAAAATGTAAGAGGTACGATCACAGACGCACAATCAGGCCTTGGAATACCAGGCGTGATGGTTCAGTTATTGGAAGGGGACTCATCCAATGTTGTTTTATCGGATTTAGAAGGGAATTATAAATTAGAAAAAGTACCTGTGGGCAGGGTAGACATTCTCTTTGTCATGACAGGGTATGATCCTGTTTACAGAAGAAACTTGGTTGTAGCTTCTGGTAAAGAGCTGATATTAAACATAAAGATGGAAGAAAACGTGAATGACCTGCAAGAAGTCAGAATCGAAATAAAATCCAACCAGCTTAAACCAAATAATAAAAACGTTGTAAACAGTAACGTGAACTTAAATCCCGAACAAACACAGAAATTTGCAGGAACCTTGCTGGACGTTTCTAGAATGGCTGCGAATTACGCAGGAATTGTCCCTTCAGGAGATCAACGAAACGATATAATTGTAAGAGGAAATTCCCCATTAGGAATAGTGTGGCGATTAGAAGGCGTTAATATACCAAATCCAAACCATTTTGGATCACAAGGCGCATCAGGCGGGCCAATTTCAATTCTTAACAACAACAATTTATCCAGTTCGGATTTTCTTACAGGGGCCTTTCCAGCTGAATATGGAAATGGCATATCAGGAGCCTTTGATTTAAAAATGAGAAATGGAAATAATGAGAAAGTAGAATACACAGGAATGGTTGGATTTAACGGTTTTGAACTGGGTATTGAGGGACCTTTCTCAAAAAAAAGCAAAGCATCCTTTATGATAAACTATCGATATTCTACCATAGGTGTATTTGACGCATTAGGAATAAGCTTTGGATTTCCAGCAGTCCCGCAATATCAAGATGTGTCGTTTAAAATTAATATTCCTACAAAAGGAAAAATAGGTCGTTTCCAAATCTTTGGAATAGGAGGGACAAGCTATATCGAATTACTAGACAGCGAAAAAGAAGAAGGTGAATGGACATTTACCTCCTCTGGTACCGATGTGCTTTTTGGAACCGATGTAGGCGTTATAGGATTAAACCACAAAAAATACATTTCTAAAAAATCCTTTTGGAGCAACACCGTATCCGTTTCAGCGAACAGCAATAACATTTCATCCGATACCCTGCATGACATTACCTTCCAACCATTTAACACCTATAAGAATCAATCCGTTCGTTCTAACTATTCCTGGAACTCATTCTTCAATTCGAAACTAAATGCGAAACACACCTCTAAAATCGGATTAATTGCGGATTACATCGATGTGAATTTCAGTGAAGAGTTTTATTCCAACAAACTGTCCACATGGCTACCCATACTGGATTATAAAGGAGGAACAACCTTGCTTCAAACCTATGCACAGCATCGATACAAACCTCTGAATAAACTAGTCATGAACGCAGGGCTTCATTATCAAAGGCTAATGCTTAATAATGCCGATATCATTGAGCCCCGATTTTCACTTAAATATGATATCACCCAAAAGCAATCTATTAGCTTAGCATCAGGACTTCACTCACAAATGCATCCATTACGTGTTTATCTATTAGAAACAAATTATGATGATGGGACAAGTGCAAAAACCAATCTCAATTTAGATTTCACTAAAAGTGTCCATTATGTTATTGGATATAATTACATGTTAAGTCCAAACGTAAAATTTAAAACAGAAACCTATTATCAGTCTATATATGACACACCCGTTAAAGACGGAAGCTTCTTTTCCATAGCCAATGCAGGAGCCGATTTCATTTTCCAAGACGAAGACAGTTTAGTCAATAACGGAACAGGTTCCAATATGGGGGTAGAACTTACCCTTGAAAAAGTGTTTAATAAAAACTATTATTACTTGGTAAATGCATCCTTTTACGATTCGCGCTATGTAGGAGGAGATGGAATAGAAAGAAACACTGCCTTTAATGGGAACTATACCTTTAACGCATTGGGAGGGTATGAGCTAAAAATATCCAAGAAACATGTATTTACATTCGATTTTAAATTTGCCTCATCAGGAGGAAAAAGATACCTCCGTTTAAACCTTCAGGAATCCATCAAAAACAATGAGGCCGTATTTGACAACACCTCAGTGTATGAGCTCAAATTTGATGACTATTATCGATTCGATATCCGCGCAGGATTTAGAATAAATACAAAGAAAATAACCCATCGATTTGCCCTAGATGTTCAAAACATCACCAATCGACAAAATATTTTCAGAGAAGTTTTCGATGCCGGATCAGGAGAGATAAAGCAGGAATATCAACTCGGCCTTTTTCCTGTAGTTTTTTATAAAATATCATTTTAAACAGTCATCTTAAACCCAAGGAAGGTTTTTTCTTTCCTTCCAATAAAATTGAGGAGAAATAGCCAAACCTCTCAATTCGTTTAAATCTTCAAGACTAAGTTCAAAATCAAGTGCCTTTAAATTCGAAGTAAGATGAGCACTTTCAGAGGCTCCGCTCAACACAGAAAAGGGATGTAAAACATCTAAACAAAATCGTAAAGCCACCCCATCTATGGAAGTTTTATATTTTTTGGACAACTTGTTTAAAACAACATACACATCTTCATAATGCCCATACCGTTTATTTGGGAAAATACGACCATTTGCCAAAGCCTCTTTAACAATAAGTGTTTTGTTTTCTTGCTCCAGCAGCGCACTCATTTTCAATAAACTTTGATCAAACACATTAAACGTTACCTGGAAACTATCAAACAAGTCGTTTTGATCAACCTTTACCCTTAATGCCTTTTCAATGATTTCGTTTTGATTATCTCCACTCGTTGAAAGTCCAATCTTAATATTATACTCATTCTTTAATTGATGTAATCTTTCCAACACTTCCCGATTCTCTAAAACACCCGAATCCAATGTAGCAGAGTGGATTTGGTAAATCCTTAAATAGGGAAGGAGTTGCCTTGAAACTTCCCATTGCTCATTTAATTTATCAAGAGAATGTTCCTTTACCTCATGAACCAATGCATGAGGGTTAAAATTGGCTACATACGTATATCCCCATTTCGTACTTACTGAAATATCCTTAGGTTGATATTCAGAAATCCATTCCAATAAAATAGATTCCGCTATACCATATCCAGGTGCAGTATCAAAATAACGAACCCCACCTTCATAAGTCTCTGTTAAAATACTTTTGCCCTTTTCAATAAAGCCTTTCAGTTGAAAAGGCACATTTGTTCCGTTCGGTTTTAAATTGATGTATTGGGGCCTCCCAATTGCTGCTGTTCCAAGTCCAATCACAAATTAAAGATAAATAATTGATATGCAAATCAAGTTTTAGAGTTTGAAAAGGATGTTTTTATATTTAAAATTTTTTAATTTTAAAATTAAAAATGAAATTATCATTATCTATATTTATTGTTTTAATATCACTAACATTATCGGGACAGAAATTACTTTATAAAAGCGAAGATTTTATCCCAAAGATTCCTTTTCAAGATGCTCATCCTTCCTACTCTTTTAGTAATTCATTCCCTTTGAAAGATGGGAGGTTTCTTGCTTTACGAGAGGATAAATATAATTCCTGGCGCAAAACAAAGCTTTTCGTTGTAGAGTCCGGAGGGAAATCAAGAGATAGAATTAAAATTCATAAGTTATTGAAAAAAAAGTATAGTAATGTAAAAATCAATTGGATTCAAAATTTAAATGATCAAGATCTTGGCATCTTTTTCTCTGTAGTAAATACAAAGTTAAAAAAACGCAGTTTTTATTTTAGCAGATTTTCAAAGCAAGATTTTCAGCTTTTCGAAAATGATATTTTGCTTGATGAATATTCCGAGAGTAGTGACTTTTTTTACAAGTTTAACTATCGCAAATTTGTTACAAATTGTGAAAATCATATAATTTTTCAAAATGTAGTCGAAAAATACAACAGGAGAAAGAACGATTACAGTAAACATAACACCTTGGTTAGAAACATTGCTTTTAATCTAAATGACTTTTCAGTTAAAAAACAAATATACACTCGAAATCAAGACATATCATCTATCAGTAGTGGTCTTCATATTAACAAACAAGGTGTTATTTATGACTTTTTTATTTCTAGAAACATTAAGGATAGCGTAGTTAAAGATGAAAGTTATTTGGTTGTCACATCCAATAAAAAAAGTAAAATAATTAAAAAAAATATTGACTTTGTAGCAATGGATGCAAAATTTATTGAATTTGAAAACAGCAAAATAATTATAAATATTGGTATCAATACTAACCCAAAAGGTGAATTTCCGAATGTAGAGGCAATATACGAAGCAACGATTGATGAAAACGGTGATTTCAAAGAAGAAAAAATCAGCTCGTTGTCTAATCCGAATATTCAAAACATGCCTCTTCTTGATTATTTAAAGGAACAAAAGAGAGGATTTTCAGGACTTATTTCAGTAAGTAAGAAATGGGGAGATTCTAGGTTTATTCCTATTAACAAATGGTTTGGAGGTTACACATATAGAACTTCCGATAAAACAATTTGGATTACTGAAACTCCTTTGAAAACTATCGTTAAAATCTATTCGAAAAATGGAGATTTATTATGCAATAAATTTATCAAAAAAGGAAATGAGAATGAAAGGGGTATAAATACAACAATTTTCAATAAAAGAGACCATAGTTATACACTTGCAAATACTCAGGCTAATAGATATTTTATAAAAGATGGTAAATTTTATATTTTACAACCCGGACTTTTCTTAAAGGAGATATACTCTCAGTCCTTACTTTATATTTTAAAAAATATAATATTTGAAGGTAATAAGTATAAAAAACAAATTGTTTCGGCTAATCTATTAGTAATAGAAATGAATAGGCTATTACAGCCTGAAAATTTTGATGTATCATCTTTATATTTTAATGATCATAAATTAAATAGAAATAATAACATACTAAATAAAAGCATTTATGATTCGAATAGCATAATGATTAATGATATTTCAGGAGAGTTAATTATTCCATGCTACAAATACAAATGGTGGAGAGGTTACCATTATTCACTAGTTACTTATCAAATAGTACAGTGAAATAATTAAGAAATAAAATTTACAATTTAATTACGCTTATTTTTTTCCATTTGTAAAATACTTTAAGTTTTTCAATTAAACCTTTTGCAATTAAATGCATCAGAGAATTAGAAACTTAAAATTTTTTAGCATGAAATCATTAAAAATTATTGCAGTCGTATTTTTTACAAGTATTGGATCACTCTCATTTGCAGGAGGGAATTGCGAAGACAAAATTAGAAACAAAGATATTTTCACTGCCGAACAAGTTGAAATGAAAATACGGCATTGTGAATCATTAAAAGCACCTCGGAAAGCATTAAGAGCAACCTTTACAGCTGAGCAAAAGGCCATTAAAAAAGACAAATCGTTAACAAAGAAACTAAAACGGGAAAAATTAAGGGCGACATTCACTGCTGAACAATTAGCCATGAAAAAAGAAATTAGGGCTAAAAGAAAACAAAACAGGGCAGAATTTAAAAAAACCTTAACACCCGAACAAAAGACAATTTTAAAAGAGCGTAGACAAGCCAGAAAAATGAAACAATAAAAAAGGAAAGAGTAAAATCTTTCCTTTTTTTATCTCCTTACTAATGGCTTACTCAACAATTTTTTCAATCTTATGTAGTTTATTAGTAAACACAAATAGTATGCGGTTAATTGGAATTTTATTACTTGCGGTATTGGTAGTTGGTTGTGATGACTCAAAAATTAAATTTAGTGAACCCCAACCCAAAAAAGTCAAAATGATTGAAAAGATTCCAAACAATTTAATAGGTGATTACACCTTATGCTCGGACACCTCGATAATTGGGCACTTTGATAAAGAATATCCATTTAAAAAAGAAAAAGATATGAAGCTTAATGCTGAGAATATAGTGCAAATAACAAACAAAGGATTTTACAATAAAATAAAAGGAGAAATTACATTAGAATTTAAAAAATCTGATTCACTGTTTAGAACGTATGAATCAAAAAAAATGATGTTTGATACACTCGTGGATGAATATTATAATCATCCCAATTATACATACGATATCACCTTTTTTAATGATACCAGTATAACTTTTAAATTTAGTTTGGTTGATACCATGTTTTATGTTTCCAAAAAAAATATAATTAAAATATACAAAGGAGATCCCTATTTAAATATAAACTACGGTGTAAATAAATGGCTTGTTTTTCAAATCAAAAAGAATAAAAATGGAACATTATTTTTTAATTCAATTACTAAATCTGATGATTATGTATTAAGAAGAATAATGAAATTAAATAATGAAAATTATACAGCGGATAGTTTAACGCCCTCCAAAAAATCATTTTCACAATTCATTAAAATGGAAGGTTTTGAAAGAGGAATAAAATTACAAAAGGTTAAATAAAACCCTTTCATTTTTTATTTAACTTTTTTTTCCAAAGCTATACCTTAATGCAATATCAAGATTATAATCATTTTCTAAAAATAATTTTTGATAATTAAACTCACGACTGGTGTCGCCAATTAGCGTTCTTTTTAAACTTCTCCCCATAACAATACGTGGTGATGCCTGAACACCAAGATTTAATTTTGATGTTAGTGGAACGTTAATTCCAACATTGACTTCAATTCCTATTACCCCATAGTTTATTTCCTGAACTGGTGGAAAAAAGTTTTGTGAATCGAAAAAGCTATATTCCCAAACTTCGGTTACACTATTCCATATATATTTTTGATTTCTAAAATCGTCATAAAGAAACTCATGTCCAATTAACAAACCTCCACCAACGAGAATCATTTTATTCTTTCCATAATATTTGTCAATTCCAATTTGCACATAAGCCCTGTTACTATATGAATAATTGCGTAACTCCGTAACAATAGTATCTTTATTCGACTTAGGCGCAATGATATTGGAGGAGGCTACACTACTTTTTGGATTCAATATATTGACAGACACTTTAAGATATTTTTTGTTTTTAATTAATTTCCGAAATTCAAGTTTCGCTCTATAATGTTCATAATATGTAAACCCAGGTATGCTAAATGAGAGGTCATATTTAAAGATGGGCTTTGTGATAGAGTCTTGAGAAAAAGAGAAAAGAGGAACTGTTAAAATTAATGCGGTTAGAAAAATTGATTTTATACTCATAACGATTCAAAAGTTTAAACAGAAAAAATAACAAAAACCATACCTTAAATAAAGGTGTTTAATTAAACCAAGGCCCCAAATTGTTTGCTTCCATTTTACCATAGAAATTTGCAGTTATAAACTATAAGTGGCCGAAACAAAATAAAAGATCTTTAAGGATAAGTGCTGTTTTAAAAATGAATAAAATCAAACATATATATCATTAATTAATTACCTTTCAGAATTAAAAAATAAAAACATGAACTCAGAATTATATTTCCCATTAGCTTTTATTGTGTTATCAATATTAATTGGTTTTGGATCAATCTATACAGTAAAACAAAAAACTGCTGTTATTATTGAAAGATTAGGTAAATTTCAAACGGTTTCTACTGCAGGGCTTAAATTTAAAATTCCAATAATTGATAGGAAAGTTGGAACAGTTAATCTAAGAGTTATGGAATTACCTGTTGATGTTGAAACCAAAACCTTAGATGATGTTTTCGTGAGAATGGTTGTTTCTGTTCAATATTTTGTTGTGGAAACTCCAGAACAAATTAGAAAATCATTTTATAAATTCGATAACCCTCACCGTCAAATTCAATCCTATGTTTTTGATTCAATTCGTTCAGAGGTTCCAAAACTAAAATTGGACGATGTATTCTCTGAAAAGGATAAAATTGCTGTTGCTGTTAGAGTTGAACTTCATGAAACAATAAAAGATTTTGGATTTAATATCCTTCAAACCTTAATCACAGACATAGATCCAGATGCAAAAGTTAAAGAGTCTATGAATGAAATAAATGCTGCAAAGCGAATGAAAGAAGCGGCAAAGGAGTATGCACAAGCTGAAAAAATTAAAGTAGTTGCTTCAGCGGAGGCAGAGGCCGAAAGTAAAAAACTTCAAGGAGAAGGAATAGCGGATCAAAGAATTGCAATTGCAAATGGTTTAAAGCAATCTGTTGAAGAGGTGAAAGGAGCTATGGAAGATGGAGTGACTGGAAGAGACGTAATGAACATGCTATTTATGACTCAGCACTATGATACAATCGCAAGATTAGGAGATACCGGTGTAAACACTATTTTTGTACCCTATTCACCAAGTTCAGTAGGAGATTTACAAACACAAATCCAAAGTAGTTTGTTAGCCGTTGAAACACAAAAAAAATCTGAGTCATAAACTTAAGAGTCCCTTAGGGAACTTGGCGACAGTTTTACTTTTCTCATGAAAAGGTTAGATATAATCTAACAAATATGTACTTGCAGTTTTAAACTACAAGTGACAGGTTGTACGCAGTGTGATAAATATTCAAATGTTGGGCAAACTATAATTATTGATATACCATTTGAGGAAGTATTAAAACTTTATGGAAACTAAATTAAAACATGTGTTTTTAGCTTTCACTACATTAACTATTATTAGTTGTGGTAGTTATAAACTTGTGCTTGATAATGAACTTACGGGAGATTATGTAATCCATTTTGATCAAGAATTGAAATCAGACTTTCCTGAGTTATTTAAAGATAAGATTATAGTATCACTCAATAAGGACGGTTCATTTAAGTTTAATACTAATATTTTGTTTGGCGGTGAGTATGAGGGTGATTGGGAAATTGGAAATTCGTCAAGTGGAAGAGTCGTTCTGTTTCATTTTGATAATGGAAATGATAGACCTGCTTCCTTAACAACAGATACAACTTTTAGTATATTTGCGCCTTACTCTTCAGAAAAGGGTATGGTAGATTGGTGTGATATGATTAAGTATAACTCAGAAGGTTCTGCAGAAAAACTAAGATTTTCCGACTCTACCGAAAAAAGTCACTAACAAAGTAATGTTTTGGACGAAATCACAAATAATTTCCGATTGAGGAAGTAAGAGGTCAAATACCCTGTAGCAGTATGACAAATTAGAAAATATACCAGAAAAAATATAAAACTCACCTGATGTGTAAAATACGGGTGAGTTTTTAGTTTTTAAAGATCTCTTTTGACTTTTTCTTTTTCATACGTTTCAAACTTGGGGCTATGGCAAGATTGTTACGTTTAAGTGAGCCAGGTTTAGCACAATAGATTACCGAATTAATTCATTTTATTTTATACATTACCTGTAACAAAAAGAGAAGAAAGCTTTTTTATTAAGGTATTTGATTTACCTGTAAAAATGAAGACTATTCAAATCAATTTGTTGCTGTTCTTGAGTTTATTCACACCATGGTTGTTCGCCAACAATCTTGCCATACAGAACTTCACTATCACAAACCACAATGCAAGTGAATTATCCGTAGATATTCAGTTTGATATTTCATGGGAAAACGGCTGGAAAGATGAAACAAACTGGGACGCCGTATGGGTATTTGTAAAGTATAAACAAAACGAAGATTCAGGACCATATCAACACATCAATCTGTCAGAAAACGAGCACTTTTTTCCTGAAAACTCAAGTTTTACACTTCCTGAGGATCGCAAAGGTGTATTTATTTACAGAAAAGATATTGGAACAGGAAACAGCTCTTTTTCAAATGTTCGATTACATTGGAATTATGGAGATGCAGGAATAGAAAACACAGATAATATCAACTTTAAGATATTCGGAATTGAAATGGTATACGTGCCACAAGGGAGCTTTTATTTAGGAGATGGTCAAACAATAGCAAATGAACTCTATGGCAATTTTGAACGAGGAAATACAGGGGGAACCTTTCAAGTAACCTCTGAGAATTCTTTGACTTTAGGAGGGTCTGGGGAAGAGTCATTGGGAAATAATAATGGAATCAACCAGTATGCGTCCACAATGAATTGCAGCGGTTGTTTAAATGGAAGTGGCGATGATTTTAATGACAATACATCCCAAACTCTGCCGAATGATTTCCCTAAAGGGTATAACGCCTTTTATTGTATGAAATACGAAATGAGTCAACAACAATTTGTGGATATGCTTAACTGCTTAACCACACAACAACAAACCACCTACCTTACAAGTACAAATACATTTTATTACAGTGGTAGTTTAATAGATAACCGGTATGATATTGATATACAAGGAGATAATTACAGTACTTCAGACCCATATGCTCCAATAATTTTTTTCGACTGGATTAAATCCGCAGCATATGCGGATTGGGCAGCCCTGCGGCCAATGACTGAATTAGAATTTGAAAAAGCATGTAGAGGATTTGAACTCCCGGTTACAAATGAATACGCATGGGGAAATGCACAAGTGGACATTAGCAATAATCTAACCTTAGCAAACGTAGGAGAACCAAATGAAAGCATATCATCAGGTTATGACTCATCAGGAGTAAACGGTAATTCAATAATGAGAGTAGGAAATCAATTCATTCAACGTGTTGCCCGAGTAGGTGTATTTGCAGCTCACCCCTCCAATAATGGGAGAGTTTCGAGCGGTGCAACACTATGGGGTATAATGGAGATGTCCGGTAATGCATGGGAGCGAGCAGTTTCAGTAGGTCACACTGAGGGAAGAAAGTTTACAGGAATACATGGAGATGGCGCACTTACAAATTACGGTTATGCCAACGTTACAAATTGGCCGGGAACATTGGATAACAATATTGTACAATCCAATTTAGGCGTAGGGTATCGCGGAGGAGCATTAGCCTTTCCAACACCAAATTTAGAGCGAAATGGAAGAGTAAGTAGTAGAAGACTAGCATCAGGATATTGGAATACTGTAATAAATGACGATGGTGTTCGATTTGTACGATCAGTAAATTAAATAATATGAAAAAAGGAACCATTTTAATTGCGCTTATAATGACCTGTTTAAGCGTTTGCGCACAATCTCGATTTAATGGAGGAGAGGGAGGAGGTTATACAAGTGCTATGTTGGATAACATAGTCATGTCATCGAATTCAAGCCACAAACAGGATCAGTTATTAAGCATTTATCCCAATCCAGCAATAAACAACGTTTTTTTATCTGTGATATCAGAATGGGTACTCCTGGATGAAACAGGACGTACCGTGAGTAAAGGAAAAGGTAATCACATTAATTTAACTGTTCTAAAACCAGGGATGTATTACATTAAATCATCCAATGAAGTATATCCAGTGTGTAAACTGGAATAAATAGATTGTTTTAAAAAGTCCGAAGCTAAAGTTAATTTTGAGTGATGTAATTATTTCTGCAATGCCAACTCACAGTGTAAAATTTGATTTTGAACTGATGATAGTTTAGGCAAAACAGCAATCATTGGAAGATGTTCACAAAGTGAATTAATCCATGTTACATTTGGACCATCGACCTCATATGGTGAAACGCTTTCTTCAAAAGATTCCATAAGATTAAAGTCATGTCCCAAAGCCAAGGCATAATCTTTTCGTACTTTCTTCAAGCTTTTTACCAATTCTTCTCCAGTGCCATCAATTAAAAAATAAAGAGCTGCAATGTCTTGATTAGCTTTATATAGAGGAATACCATTTGCACAATATCTATTCATAACCTCTTCTTTTGATATTAAGGTCGTGCTCATTTCTCCACCACACATCAATGCTAGTTTATGCTTTTCGATATCATTATATAACAGCATTCCTTCACTATTATGATTAGAAATTAAATCAAGTAAACTTTCATTGGATTTTTCAATTCGAACATTCACTTCATGAAAACTATTTAGAAGGTCTCTACTCGCACCAATTGCAGAGTAATAACCTGTTCCAATGACCATTACAAAAAAGTAAAAGTAAACACTATAAGTAGCTATTTTAACATTGTATTTGTTTTTGTAACGAGCGATGAAATAAAACAACATTCCAAAAAGTGATAAAACTGTCCCTAAAATAAGAGATATAGTACCACCTGGCCAGTGCATGTTTTTAAATAAAAATCCCGTAAAAATAAGGACACTGGAAATGATCAAAAATGTATTTGCAACTTTTTTCATGCATCAAGAATATTATCAGATTTACTTTTTACGTCTTCAACAACTTTTTCTTTATTTTCTCTCAATTTATGAATTAATAGAAACGCCCCAGCAAACAAAGAAATTAAATATCCAAAAACCAATGCAACAGAGGCCCCAGGCCAGTGCATGATTTTGAATAGTATTCCAATTGAAAAAATAAAAAAAGCAATGAAGCATAATATGTACGTGAAGATTCGCATGACAAAATATATCTTTTGGTAAAGATGTGGTATAATTATAATTTCACAAAACATATTTGATTAAAATAACCACTAAATAGCAAATAAATCCACAAGGATAAAATAGTGCTTAAAGCATTTCAAAATCTATTTATTAGTTTTGAATTGTATGCAGTTTTTATTTCGAATAGGAGGGGTTATAATCGCTATGCGGCTGGCAAAAAAACATAGTCGAAATCAACACACGTGGGGTGCTTTTGCTCTTCTACTACCTTTAGTAGCAATAATTATTCTATTAATACTCGGAAAGAAAAAAACTAACAACACCTCAAATTTAATTGATGGGAATTTAAGTGAATAAGCTGAATTATTTAAGATGTTGAATGATAATCAAAGATTCATGTATCTTTTTCTGAAATTTGAATTATATTGTGTAACTTAATCCTCTTATCTTATTTAAATTATGAAAAAAATCATCTTACTTACTATTTTAACTACAAGTTTTTTGTCTGGAATATCGTGCAGCTGTCTTCCTGATCAACCTACTGGGTTTTATGAAAACTTAACAAACCAGTCCAGCACGTGTGTTGTAGTATTTGATTATGTGGACTATACCTCAGATCCAAATGAACCGCAAATAGGATACTTTAAAATTATAAACGCTTTAAATAATATGGGTGATTACTCAAATGGTGATAGTATTATTGTTTACGGTGGAGCGAGTCATTTATGTCAGTCCAATGTAGATTTCGCCCAAAACGACACCTTGATTCTTAATCTTAATGGAGTTTCCTACACCCCTCAATTGAGCAATTGCATCACATCATATCTCCAGGTTCAAAACGGAGTTAACAATGGAGAAAGCATTGATGAAATTACTAGCAGAATAAATTTAAATATTGTAAATACATTTGAGCTAAATCAAAACAATGTTATTCAACTCTACCCAAACCCAGCAACAAATAATATTACTTTAGGTAAACCAGCAAATGTGAAAATTTCCGACTTACTAGGAAATCAAGTTGGGAACTATACAAATGTTTCAACGGTAGATATTACAGGTTATAGTAAAGGATTGTATATCATTAAATTCGATGACGGAACATCTCAGCGATTTGTAAAAAAATAAGAAGCAATACGATAGGACTATTAAAAGGAAAGAGAAATCTTTCCTTTTTTGTTTATTGATTTCAAAATCCATTCCCCGTCTTTAGGGGTTTATAACTAAGAGGATAGATAGAGCAAGTTTTCAACATATTCAAGGAAAGTTTTCGCTTTCCTTTTTTAATCACTGGTTTAGAAACTTGGTGACAGTCACCAACTAAAATGTTAATCTTGGCCATGTTCTCATTTCACAAGAAGGACAATCAACACATAGTTTATCCTTTACAGTGCCTGATGACTATGAAGGTATATATATCAAATACTACTTGTCAACTAATGAAACAGGAGAACTTCAAACCTTTTATCTTGAGAATGTAGAAATATATCAAAACGGATATTATGTTGCTGAAATTACTTCAGGGAAGCAGTACTGGCCTTTCGGTATGGAGGTTGAGGAGTATAGTTGGGCAGCAAATTCTAAAGGACTCAGATACGGATTCAACGGAAAAGAAACAGACTCTGAATGGGGAAGTGGAAATGGTATCCAAGATTATGGATTTAGATTATATAGTCCTGCTATTGGTAAGTTCCTAAGTGTTGATCCTTTGGCACCAAGTTATCCCTGGTATACTCCATATCAGTTTGCTGGGAATATGCCAATTTGGGCCATTGACTTAGATGGGCTTGAGGAAAAAGATAAAAAAAAACATTAACTTCTGATGATTTAGAAAGAGCAATCTGGTTATCCATTGATGCTACAACTAAATTAGCAACCAGCGATTATGCACAAAGAGTATATGGTAGTATTTGGGCAGGTGAGCATCAAGAACCTTTAGGTATTAATTTGATGCCTAATTTGGTTGAAGTTTATAATAAAGATGGATCTCTGTTATTTTCTTATAAATTTGAGAACAATAATTTGGTGATAAAAAATAAAGCTGGAGAAGAAGTCAAAATTGACCTTGATAGATTCTATCATAACATGGAGAAAGGATGGGATGGTGATTATGATGATCGTTTCGGTAATGGAAAAGGAGATGCGAACTATGACCATGGACCTAGAACACCTACATGGTTTGAAAAAAAGTGGTTAAAACACTCTCGCCAGGATGAAATTGACAACATGGCTCAAACAAACATATCAAAAGGACATGGTGATAAACCTGGTAGTATTAAAGGTCTGCCAACAATACCAAGAGAAGCTGATCCTCCTGCAGAGCCAGTTACCGAAATGCATCGTCTAGATTGGAAAGGTACTCCAAGTGGTTATTTTATGTGGAATGATGGTGCAAATAATCAAAGAAAAGGAACACATAGATTAGGTATTGATACAGGTATTAGTGTTAACGGATATGGAGATTTAAATTTGTATAGAAATTATTTCGATGAAAATGGCGAAATTAAAAATGAACATATTGATACAAATGTTACACAAAGTATGTTAGATAAGTATGTTAATAGAGGTCAGCATTCCGAATAAAGTTAAGTGTATGGTAATTAGGGACTTAATATTTTTAATAATCAGTTTTGCATTATTAGGCTGTAATTCGGATAGTAAAATATATTGCTATGAAGTTCGTAAAAGTAATGAAAAGGTTCTTTGCAAAATAACTACAGAGTGTAAAACCGGAAAAGTAATTGATTCAACTCATTTTTTAATTAATTCTGAAATAAAACATGGTGTTTCATATGAATTAATAGATGGAAAACATTACTATCAAAGCTATAAGAACGACTCTCTTTATGGAGCTGAAAAATGTATTTATCAAAATGGAAGAACTTTCTTTAAAGGATTGAATTTAAAAGGATGTAAAGTTGGTGAATGGAACTATTTCGACTCTCTAGGGACGAGAATAAGAATGGATTATTTCATCAATAATAAATTGGTTTATAGAAGAAGGTTTAAAGAAAATAGTTTTTCAATAGAAGGGAAACCTCTTTGGGTGAGTTATGGAGATTCTGTAATTAATGATAAGGTTGATGTTTTTATTTGTATGGCTATCCCAAAAGACTCAAAGGTTGAATTATTTATTGGAACAGGAGATGAAAACAATGAGCCATTTGAAAGAGAAAGTGGAGGTTTGAGCTTAAAAATGTATGAGTTTCCTCAAAAAGAAGATATGTACTTTACTGAACATAGGTATTTAATTAGTTTACCAGAAGGGGAAAGAAATGTCTTGGTCTATATGGGCTTAATAGATAAAGTTTCAGGGCAACCAGAGCTATATAAGGATAATCATAAATTTTGACCACCCCAACCACCAAAACAATAAACAATAAGTAGTTGGTTCTGATTTGATATATGCTGTATTAGTTTTAGAATATTAAGTCTAGTGTTTATTGGTGTTTGCAAGGTTTTGGAGAACAAAAACTTGGTGAAAAAACTTGGTGACAGTCACCAACTAAAAAGGGAGTTAAAACCCATGTTATTATTGAGTTTAGGAGGAGTTTTACCTATGTTGAAAATGGTGTTTTCTGCATAGCTATATGCATAGTTTTATTATTCCAGTTTTACTCATTATTGTCAAAATTCA
>MDTD01009341.1_pt1 | contig 18269 bp, 16 predicted proteins | sample 811221 | NCBI WGS metagenome assembly MDTD01 (sample SAMN05326646, study PRJNA326480) | marine metagenome | isolation source: seawater | place: Pacific Ocean: South West | collected 2011 | reverse complement strand
ATGGAGATACAAAATTAACTGTACCACCTCCTGGCAAAGATGGTGTCAATGAGCGTACTACTGCATCTCTGACAATCATTACTCCGCTTGCTCCCGGCCCACCGAGAAATTTGTGCGGGGAAAATTCAATAGCATCCTTTGAATCATTACAATCAGATTTCATACTCATGGACATGTAGGGTGCACCACAACCATAATCCCAAATCGCGATGGCACTGTATGTCTTAAGAACACTTGTCACACCATTCACATCGGTCATGAATCCGGTTACATTCGATGCCGCTGAAAAAGCACCTACGATGATTTCTGCTGAAGCAACATCTTTCAAAATTTGAATTAAATGCTTTTTGCACGGACCTCCTTGAGATCCTTCTTGGATCTCAATAACTTCTGCACCACTTTCTCTCCAGGGAAGCAAGTTTGAATGGTGCTCATAAGGTCCAACTAGAACTACCGCTCTTTTAACCCGATCAATAATCCCTGACAAATCTAACAAACTAACTAGCCTATTGATAGCTGATGTGGATCCAGCACCTGTAAAAACTACACTCGTACCTCGACCAGCACCAGTCATTCTAGCAACTTCTTCTCTAGAAGCCTCACGCAACTCTGTCATAAAAGAGCCACAGTAGGAGACCTCAGTATGGCTATTGGCGTAATACGGTAGAACTCTCTGGCGAATGAAATCTTCCACCTGTTCCAAAGCGCGCCCTGTTGCAACATAATCAGCATAAATCAATCGAATCCGCCCAAATGGACCTTTTATTTCTATATCATCTCCTATCAGCCCAGATCGAATAAATTCAACTATATTAGATTTATTAATCAAAGACTTGAATTCCTTTATCAGACTCATTAAAGCTCATGATTTTTGATGATTAATTAACTTACGTTTGTAGAAGCAGCATAGAAACCAGGTCACAATTTTTAATTCATCATCTTTGCCAATTGAATCAGTAATTTAAACAAAGAATAAATTCAATAAAGTTAGGTATTTATGATCTCCAATTTACTGGGAAATTTGGAATTACCAAGGGCACTTTTTTTATTATTTTGATAATTTAGTATTTGATATTAATCACTTTATTTACATTAAGATATATATAAGAAATCTAAGCTACAGCCTTAAGAAGCTTGTAGAGTCGTATTATGATAGAGATATTGGTAACCTCAAAAAGTGAAATGCAAGAGGCCAGCGCAGGAAAACGCCCGAGCTATAATTCATGTGAGGTGACCTGAAGGTCAATCGTTTTGGCAGAAGCCAAGAGACGGATACGATCTCCATTTTGATCCAGAGACAGTTAACAACAAAGATCAGCTTTTGAGTGACATGCAAATTAATGATGCTCAATGCAGTTTCTGACATGCGAGCATCTGACATACCGGTCATGTCTTTGACTCCCACTTTTGCTAATTTCTTTCGAATCGCTCAATAACCCGCCTGGGGCATTCCTGATGGACTTCGTGGTTCAGCATTCTGCAATACCAGAATATCGTCGGGCTCCACTTCCAAATCCGGTGAATCGATACGAGTTGCGTGGTTTCCTAAGGAAGAGAAAAAAGACAGATCTACCATCATTTTCTAATAAGGAGAGTGCGGCTGCAGCCCAGTTCATAATTGCATCTTCAGCCACCAACATCCTATTGAATGCAATCAAGCCACTTTTTGCATCTATTGGATTCTAAGTATTGCAAATTACACTTGAATTTATCGATTTTTTTTAATTTAGCCACTGTTTCAAGCTTTACCAAGTTACATCAAGCATTTGCAGGTTTAATTGGGAAGCCAACGCGTGCATAAATCCATCTAATTCGACAGCTATATACAAATCTTCCAAGTAGTCAGTATCCAGATGCTTAAGAGCTTCTAATATAATGATTTTACCTTCTAAATTATTAAATTACTTCAGGTCGATCTCCACAACTGCTCTTCCATCAATTGCTGTCAAATGAATAAAGGCACTAGTCTGTCTAAACACTCAGTAAGACCTTGAGCGGATTTTTCACTGATTCCTCAGCAATTAGTTCATCAAGCTTTGAACCTCTTTTGATACCTGGGCTCGCGGCCAAAATCCATGTTTGTTCAGAAGCTCTAAGCCTGTCTACATTAACAGCAGGAATGGTCGTGGTATATGGGAACATCACCCCCAAGTGTTTCCTTGACCAATGCTGTAATGGATACCGTACCCATCACTGCGATGGCTCAAAAGTAATCGCAATTGTCCTTAATCTGATTGATTTCCTGCTGGGAGATAGTCTCTACACAATATTGAGCTCAAAACTACTTTAATCATTTTAGGCTCTGAAGTGATCTCCCTAGTAGCGTCCTTTCATAATCTGCCCTGCTACCAACAGCACTGCAGTTTTCCAGCCGACACTTCTTTCATGAATTAGGCAAGAACTGTTCTGTTACAACCTCTCATCAAGACAATGGCATCCATTGGCTGGATCTAGATACGCTCCTCCAAGGCCATAGCCATCAGATTATAGAAGAGCATGGAGGTTAGGTTGAGAAAATCTTACCTTTGGAAAAGGCATTGACAAATCACCTGCAAATAGTAGCTCTCATTTTAACGCGTCCAGTATTTCAATTAAATGCCGATGGCAGTTGTTAAAACCACTTGGAGTGTAACTGACACCAACAATCGGCTTATCTAATGGTTCACGGGTATAGCCCATAGATTTGGCAAGTGATTGTCACAAATAGCTAGCAAACTTTTGATTTCCATAATTAGTGAAACCGTTAGCAAGTCTCAGCAAAATTTCAGACATTTGATTATCATTTTGCCGGAACGTATCGATTATTCAAAAAACCGATAGTATAAGAAGTGACCAATAGGTGTAATTGCTTCCATGTTCCTATAATGACAACCGGAATCTTATTAAAAAATGAAAGTTGAAAAAGTGAATGTAGGGCTTGTCGGGCTAGGCATGGTCTGCGAAAGTCATCTCAAGGCTTATTCTGCCCATCCCGATGCAGAAGTCTTGGCTGTCTGTGACCTAGACGCAGCTCGCAGCAAAGAGATTGCGATTAAGTATGGTATTCCTAGAACCTACACTTCTTATAAGCAGATGCTACAGGATCAAGAGATCAACACCGTAGACATCACCACTCCAACTATTTTACATTCCCAAATGGCGCTCGCAGCGGCCTTGGCAGGGAAAAATATTCTCTGCGAAAAACCATTCTGTTTGACGTTGACTGCGGGCCAGGAGGTTTGTGATGCCGCTCGATCTATGGGTGTGACACTAATGGTGGGAGAGTCCTACATCTTCATGACTTCGCTCAAACAGGCACGAGCTTTAATTGAAGCTGGAGAGATCGGTAAGCCTCAGCAGATACGCCAACGATTTGGATCTTGGATCGAAAGGCCAGGAGTACTGGAGACTGACCGTCCAGTGACTGATGATCATCGTGGATGGCGGATCGATTCCACAAAGGCTGGAGGTGCGGGGTTCCCTTGGATGTTTGATCATTGTGTTCACTTCTTTGCGACAGCTGAATACCTAATGGGGGCAAGAGTTGAGGAAGTCTATGCTTTAAAATCTGATATCAGCTGGATGAAGGCTGCTTATCGTGTTGATGAAGGAGAAACCCACGTTTACCAACCGGAGGATTCTGGAGACATCCCGATCATCACTTGGACATACAACGATCCTGCCTGTCAAGGGGTCTGGATGCGAGCAGAGACACTCAATGGGAAGTTCGACCCGATGTATGGCTTCAGTTTGAGCATGATTGGAGACCAAGGAATGATAGAAGTACTGGGTGAAGGTGGCCGAGGACTGCAATGGATGGGGGAGAGCACACATCTCGTCCTTCATCGCAAGAATAAAGAAACTAGGACCTTTCGGTTTGATGAGGGTGGTGACGATATCTGGCAGTCCGAGGTTTCGTACTACAGTAGAGCGCATCAAAACCAGATCAATGAATTAATTGATGCACTCATCAGTGGCCGCAAACCTGGCTACACAGGAGAAGACGGGATGCGAGATGTGCAAACCACAATGGCTGCAATTTGCTCTGCAAAAGAAGGACTCCCTGTTCGTGTTGCAGAGGTAACGGACATTCGCTTTGCTCGAATTCCTGAAACTGCCGCTTAATTTCTCAACCCTTGAAGTTATTTGAGGATGAAGCGAAAGAAGGATGTTTGACTAAAACGCTCTCCCGGACGTAAAGCGATTGATGGGAAGCTTGGCTGATTTGGAGCATCTGGCCAGACTTGTGGTTCCATCGCAATACCCGCATGTCTAACATAAGGCTTCCCACAATGGCCAATAACAGGGGAAGTATCCAGTCGCGCTGCGTCATACACTTGCAACCCTGGCGCATCCGTTTCGACAATCATTGCAAGTTCGTCTGTTGCTAATGTGGCTACCTCTCGCAGACCACTCCCATTTAAACAAAAGTTTGTATCTAGGCTGATTTCAGCAGGTAAATCTATTGGCTGCCTCAAATCATAAGGAGTACCTTCTACGGACTGTATATATCCTGTTGGAATCAGGGCTTTATTAGTTGGCAGGAAGTGATCAGCATGAATCATCAGCTTGTGACCTGATAAACCCTCACCATTCAGACACCAATACCCATGAAAAGCTGGATTACAGAAAGTTGGTTTTTCACTCTTTGCAGAAATCTCAATTTTGAGTGCACCGTCATTCTGAATCGAATAGCTCACCATGATTTCAAGTGGTCCAGGCAAACCACTCTCACCATCCGAGGTTTTTACAGAGAAGGTGACCCAATTCTGTTCCAATTCCTTAACCTGCCAGTTTTTCTGTGAGATTCCCTCAAGTCCCCCATGCAAGGCATTACCGTTTTCATTCACTGCCAGCTTTAAACTTTGACCATCAAGTAGAGCCTTGCCTTGTGCAACTCGATTAGCAATGGGTCCAACAATAGCACCAAAATATTGCATCTTCCCTTGGTAGCTTTCCAGATCAGTGCTGCCCAAGGCCAAGGAATAAGCGATTCCGTCCAGCCTGAATTCTGTTAATGTTGCTCCATAACTCATCAATTGAGCCCTTGAGGGTCCATTGGCAATATTAACTTTTTGGACAGTTGTCCCATCAGCAGCTTTCAAATATGTCATGATGAAGTCTTTCTTGAAGAATTTGTTCGCTGAGCAGATTGAACGAACTTGGAGGCAAACGTAGCCTCGTTAGCTTCAGATGAAAAGTCTGAGAACATCAAAAATTAATCAAATAGTTTTTGATGATCTACTGGAGAAACATCAGATGTAAATATGGCTGAAATCTCATTTCAAAGTTAAGGATTACTAACTCTGCTTAAAACACTTCATATCCTCTAAAACTCAAAAAAGTACTACGAATAGACGCAACAAAAATACCTCAGCAATGTAAATCTAGGGGCTACAGCATTGGAAGCTTTGGAGATCTACTAGGAAGAGCCTGGCCAGATTTCTCCCTTTGACAGACGAATTAGTGATTATGGCAGAAGGGAGGACCGAAATTGAGTTCGTAATGCAAAGGCTAATCATTGAATAAAAAATCTATCCGAGCCAAGTTCATCAATACTTTTCGTAATGCTGGGACCGTTCAAAATGTTTCGTAATTGGGTATTTAGCAACCTAGTGGGTTCTGGTTTTGCTCAGCATCCAGTCGTGGAGTTCTGAATAAAAATGAGCTGCAGTCCATGAATCATGTAAATTTTCGAAAAAAGTCTTCAGCTTTACACTCCCACCTGAAAAGTTGACTTTGTCAAAAATCCACTCTGAATCAGGTTGGGAAATATGTTTTCGTTGAGAAACCGGCCACACTGAATATCCAGCAACTTGAAGAACTAGTTGAAATAGATGAGAGTTGTCAATATCAAATAACAATGGTTGGCTACATGCGTCGTTATGCTGGATCGTTTCTCCATGAAAAGAGAATGATGCAAGTGAGCCCCAAGAAAACAGAATACCTCTGTTCCCGAGAAATCATTTGTGAGGGGTTTTTTTCATTGCTCAGACTAGACCGGTCTTTTCACTTGTTGATATTCCTGCAGTTTTAATCAAAGAATCAAAAAATCGGCGTATCAAACAACCAGATTGTGCACTCGGCCGATGCACAACTTCAGAACAGCGAACCGCCTATCAGATGCTTACCGGTCTTGGTTGTGACAGTTTCTCTGCTGTTCGCGAGTTATTTGGATCTCCAATTAGTGTTAAGGCAGCAACTGCATCTTATCTAGGAGAACTACTGATGATGATCGTTCTGGAATACGATGGATTTCTTGCAACCTATGAGTTAGTAAACAACCGGGAAATTGTTCAATTTGAAGCAGCCAGTGAAATCTATTAGAGAAATCGTCTGCTCAAAATAAATTATGAGACACCTTATGTACGCTATCAATCTTTTACATAGAAGTTGCTGAGTACACTGTGGGGAAAGCTCAGACCAATATTTATGGCCCTGATTATCGGGATCCTTTTGCTAATGAAATACTTGAATTCTATGACTGTATTGCCTCCAAGCGAAAACCAAAAATAAGTTTACAGGACTCCCTTGAAGACTTAAATCTGTTTCAGAAAATCATAAGAACTTTAAAGAAATATAACTCGGTATGAAAGTAACTATAGCTACTGCTCCTTGCTCTTGGGGAGTCTGGTATGCTGATGGAACTCCATCAGGGACACCTTGGCGTACTTTTTTGGATCAGGCTGCTTCCGCTGGGTATCAGGCTCTGGAACTCGGCCCCGTTGGCTATCTTCCAGCAAACTACAAGGAGTTATTAACTGAACTTGAGAAGCGGTCCCTTTGGGTCTGCGCTGGTACTGCCTGCTATGCCTTCGATCAAATTAGCAAATTAGATACTATTCGTGACGAGTTGGATTTGTTGTGTAAGCTGCTTGTTCAGGTGAATGCAAAATATCTTGTGACAATGGATGAATCTGATGTTGGGCGATTCGGTGAAAAAAAATCCGATTTGACTTTTTCACAATCAAAAAAGTCTTTTCAGATTATTCGCGAGATGGCCGAATTTACCCACCAAGAACATGGAATAAAAACTGTTTTCCATCCACATATTAAATCTCTATATGAGTATGAAAATGAGATCCAAAGTTTGATGGAAGCAACAGGAATTGATCTATGTTTTGATACCGGTCATCATACATATTCCAATGGAAGTCCTGCAATACGCAACCGATCAGCGCTAGATTTTCTTCTCAAGTATCCTGAACGAATTGCTTATATTCATTTTAAAAATGTTGATGGTGATATCAGAAAACGAGTTCTTGATGAGAACCTAGATTCAGACCAAGCTTTTGATCTGGATGTGATGTGTGATCTGGAAGATGGAATAATTGATTTCAGAGAACTAAAGACTGTTCTTGAAACAATCAACTTTAAAGGAATTGGAGTGATTGAACAAGATATGCCAAGAGCATCAACGAATCAAGCTTTCACTTCTGCTAAAAGGAATCTGAGTTTTTTGAAAGAGATTGGTTTGGTATAATCTACCATTAGATATCCTAAAACTTGTCTCTTACCAGAGTCTTCAAAAGAGACCTTGAAAAATAATCAGCGGGCATGTTGCTAAATACTCTGGTCATTAAACTGGCCAAACAACTTTAATCCCCATTCTCTGGTTCTATCTTCAAAAATTCCCTTGACCAATGCTGATTTTCTTGTGTACTGCACCTCCAACTCTCCAAATTTGGAGGTTAGGGCCGGTGTAAAACACCGATACTCGTAGTGTAATTAAGGCGAAACCAGCCCCCAGGGCGACTCTTTCAGGACGATTCTAAGTCCAGGCAACATATCAAGGAGAGCTGAATGAAATATCTCATTTTTACAGTAATTGGTGCGATCCTCTTGGTTCATACAGCAGTCGCAGCAGAAAAGAAATTGACCATCTCCGTCTATTCTTTTGCCCAAGATGCTTACAAAGAAGCGCTTTATGATCCATTTGAAGCGATTTGTGACTGCGAACTGGTAATCGAAACTGGCAACAGCGTTGAGCGGATGGCCAAAATCGAAGCCAATGCAGCTAATCCAGTAATTGATATGGCCGTGATTTCGTCTCATGATGCACTGGCCTTGGCTCGTAAGGGGCTTCTCAAGAATTTGGATGTCTCCAAGTTATCTAGCTACAAAGATCTATATGAGGCCGCCAAAGATCCTCTTGGCGATAATTGGGCCGTAGGTTACACCTTCTACGCCAGCTCAATTGTTTATCGTTCCGACTTGGTTCAAATCAACAGCTGGAAGGATCTCTTATCCCCTGAGCTAGCTGGCAGAGTGGCTCTTCCGAACATCACTGGTACACAGGGACCTCTCACCCTTTTCATGCTCTCCAAGGCACTTGGTCACCGAGGTTACGGCTTTGAAGAAACCATCGATACCATTGGTGCCAATGCTGATGACATCGTCACTTTTTATGTCCGCTCTTCTCAGCTTGCGCAGTTGATGAATCAAGAAGAAGTCATTGCAGCCCCAGTTGGACGCTTTGCTTGGAGTAGATTTTCTAGTAGCCCACTACCTTTCGTTTGGGCTACTCCGAAGGAAGGACAAACGGGCGGAATGAACGTGATGATCATGACCAAGGACAATGGCAATGAAGAACTGGCATATCAATTTATGGATTACTGGCTCTCCGTGGAGTCACAGACCCGCATTGCCAACGCAAAGATCGATAGTCCCGCTAATAAAAATGTTAAAATATCAGATGAAGTTGCTGAGAGTTTAACTTATGGTGCTGAACTAATTGATTCTCTCAACATCATCAGCCCTGCCGATATCATTGACAATCGTGAAAGCTGGGTTGAGCGTTGGAACACCAAGGTCATCAAATAGATAATTGATCAGACCTAACTAAGATCTCGGAGTAATCACTCCGAGATCTCCTTAAAAATTCCCATCGTGTTTCAAAACCGTTTAGAGGGCTTGGTGCTTGCCCTCCCAGCAACCCTTTTCACGGCAACCTTTTTCTTATTGCCTGTTCTCGTACTCCTTTCGGAAGGCTTTAAGATCGATGATGCATGGTCACTGCAAGGTTACGCGGACTTTATCAGCAAGCCTCTTAATCAGACTGTCTTTTTCCGAACCCTCAAACTTGGCTTTCTCGTTGCTGGGGTCAGTTCCATTATCGGATATGCTACGGCATTCTCTATATTTCATCTTCCTCCAAAACATCGTGGACGAATCTTTGGGTTAGTAGTTTTGCCCTTGATGATCTCCCCTGTCGCAAGGACCTATGCCTGGATCGTCATTTTGGGACGTACAGGAATTGTCAACGATGCCATCGTCGGGTTGGGACTAAGTAACACCCCTATTCGATTGTTATTTACAGAAACAGCCGTCTTCCTAGGATTACTTCAGCTATTTATGCCGCTGATGATCATTCCCCTTGTATCAGCTATGGAAAACTTACCAAGTGACGCAATCTCTGCAGCCCGAGTTTTGGGGGCTAACTGGCTGCAGGTCTTTTTGAAGGTCATTTTACCCCTGACCAAGGAAGGGCTTGTCATCGGGGGAACACTCGTTTTTACAGGTTCTCTCACGGCATACATCACGCCTGCCATCCTCGGAGGAGCGAAGGTCTTGATGCTTGAGACACTGCTTTATCAGAGAGTAAATGTAGCCAATGACTTTGTTTCTGCAGGTATCATTGCAACAATCTTGATCACGATGAGTTTTGGAGCCAATTTTCTCTTTAAACGTATTGCGACAGCTAGAACTTAGTCAATGGAATTACCAGTATTAACATCCTTTTCAGTTCAAAAATCAGCCTTCTATATATCGTTTTTGAAACTATGAGATCAAAATTTTCACAAGATGTTTTCATGCTTGGGAAAGATATGCTGAGCAGCGCCTTAGACGAAAGATCCTGATGAGAAAATGGATATCCCTCCTGATCATTGGACTGACTCTCACTTTCCTGATAGGGCCATTTTTTATAATCATTGGTGCAGGTCTATCAGCAGGGGAAAATTTGGCATTTCCTCCAGATGGATTATCACTCAATTGGTATTGGGCCGTCTTTAAAGTCGAGAGTTTTCGAGAGAGTTTTGCACTCTCTTTGTTCCTTGCTGTGTTTGGAACGCTGACAGCGTTGGTGCTTGGGGTCCCGGCAGCATACGCACTCAGCCGGTATCGCATTCCATTTGCTGAGACAGTCAAAATGATCGTCGCAGCCCCGATCATCGTCCCAGGTATTATTGTGGGGCTTGGACTGTTGCGTTACTTAGTGATTCCACTAGATTTCACCGTCTCACTTGCTCTGTTCATGGCTCACACAGCGCTAGTGATTCCGTATGCAGTGCGAGTGGTAACAGCCAGTTTGGAGAATTTGCGAAGCGACATAGAGGAAGCAGCCATATTGCTTGGGTGCACGCGATTGGGAGCTTTTGTCAAAGTGGTGCTACCTAACATCCGCGGAGGAGTATTAGCAGCTTTTATTTTGGGATTCGTCACCAGCTTTAATCAGGTACCAGTATCTTTATTTCTATCAGGCCCAGGGGTGCGAACACTGCCAATTGATATGTTGGCTTATATGGAAATCACTTACGACCCATCTGTGGCAGCCTTGTCTGCATTACTTGCAATAATGTCTGTGGGGATCATTTTCCTCGCTGAAAAATTCCTGGGCTTCTCTCGTTATGTCTGAGTCCTTTGTTTCCCTGAAAAATCTCACACTAGCATACGGGGACACGGTTGCGGTACCCCAATTGACCCTGAATATCCACAAAGGTGAACTACTAACTCTTTTGGGACCTTCAGGATGTGGTAAAACCACCACGATGAAAGCCATCGCAGGACTATTGGCGCCTCGGTCGGGAACAATTGAAATCGATGGGACCGACGTAACAAAAATTCCAGCCAATAAACGTGGGGTTGGATTAGTGTTTCAGTCCTATGCTTTATTCCCACATCTCTCTGCCTTTGAAAATGTAGCCTTTGGCTTACGACTCAGAAAAATTTCGACTCTTGAGATCAAAAAACGTGTTGAAGAAAATCTCGACACCGTCGAACTTAGCGAATTCGCTAATCGCAAACCCAGTGAACTCTCAGGTGGCCAGCAACAAAGACTCTCCTTGGCAAGATCACTTGTTCTAGAACCCAAAGTCATGTTGCTTGACGAGCCACTATCAAATCTGGATGCTCGTTTGCGTCTAGACATGCGGTCCGAATTACAGCGTCTGCAACGCAACAGTGGTATCACTATGATCTTTGTCACCCATGACCAAGGAGAGGCATTGGCGTTAGCTGACCGAGTAGTACTAATGAAAGATGGTTTGATCGAACAAATGGGTACTCCATCTGAACTTTACAACAGTCCCAGCACAGTGTTTGCCGCACATTTCATTGGCTTTGAGAACATTTTCGAAGTCTATGATGGCACTTTGATTGGCAGCAACGCCAGCAAAAACATTGGATACAACACGCCGTCTGGACATTTAGCCTGGCGTCCCGGAGGTGTCAGGTTGGGAACTGGCCCTTTCAGTGGAAGGGTTGCCGGTGTATCTTTCGCTGGTGAGGTGTGGGAATACGTGATCACCTCCGCCCTGGGTCGTATCACGGCTTCTACTCCAGCCGGGAATACCCCCTATTCAATTGGAGCAAACATAGCTTTTGACCTGCCAGAGCAGTATGGACACTCAATAAAGGCATCTGACTGATGGGATTATGGGTCGATACTGATTTTGGGTTTGACGACTTATGGGCCTTTCTAGTTCTTGAAGCAGAGGGCATTGAAATTGATGGTGTGTCACTCGTCGCAGGTAATACCAACTTGAAGCAGGTACATTCCAATGCTTTCGGCGCAATCAAACATTTCGGCTTCTCTTGGCCAATCTTCAAAGGTGCAGAGGGTCCGTTGCTCCGTCCTCTGGAAACTGCAGAAAAGATCCTGGGACCAAAGGGCATGCGTAGCCGAGGGAAATTTCTTCCTTTGGCTCAATCATCCCCAGTTGAGGAAGCGCTTCCAGCTTTGGAAACTTGGCTGGATTCCGAAGGTCCCAAAGATGTGCTCGCTATCGGGCCACTCACCAACCTCGCTTTAGCCTACCAAGCCTTTCCAGACAAGCTGCAGCGACTTAGGACTCTTACGTGGATGGGTGGCAGTCGCGGTAGAGGCAACCACACCGAGCACGCTGAGTACAATGCATTTGCCGACGCAGATGCCCTTTCCACAGTCCTTCAACATGGTGCACCACTTTGGGTGGTTGATCTTGAACTCTGCCGCCAAGTTTCTTTTGGTCCATCTGATATGCCTACCATAGAGGATCGTCTTTTGGCAGATTTACTCGGAGGCTATCTTGACATCGCTCTTTTACGAGGACGTCAGCAGATGGCAATCTACGATCCGATTGCTTCGCTAGCTGTCATCAAGCCATCCCTAATCAAGTTCCAGCGAATCAACCTCTCCGTACATACTGAAAACGATTCGCAATACGGGAAGACAGAGTTTGATCTAGAGCAACCAGCGAATGCTTCGATTGGAATTAGCGTTGACACCAAGATTTCGCGTCAAATATGTATGAAAGCACTAAAACAAAGAAAAAACCAATGAACGAAGCCACCTCCCCCCTCGAGGATTTTTTGCAGCGGATCCCCAAGATAGAATTGCATTGTCATCTCCTTGGTACTATCCGCAAGGAAACCATGAAGGACCTAGCTCGGAAAAATGGCGCCCGCACAACGGATGCCGAAATCGATGCTTTCTACATCCGTGGGGATAAGCCGGTTGGGGTCCTGCACATTTTTCGTGAACTGGAAAACCACATTATCCAAGCTCCTGCTGACCTTCGTCGAATTGCCTATGAATACTTGGAAGATGCCTCTCGTCAGGAGGTCAGACATGCAGAGTTTTTCTGGAACCCAACAGGAACTCTTGTAGCGACTGATATCTCCTACAGCGAATTGCAGAAAGCCATCCTTGTGGGCATGAAAGAGGCTGAGCATGATTTTGGGATTACCAGCCTGCTCATCCCCAGTATCGACCGTGAGGCCTCTGCATCCGCCGGCCTGGAAATGGTAGAGTTGATATGTGCCCACCATCACTCTGCCGTTATAGGCATCGGACTAGATTACAACGAAGTCAACAATCCACCTGAAAAATTTTCTGATGCATATTCCTTGGCAAAAAAAGCAGGCTTAAAGACAACCGCCCACGCAGGAGAATTTGGCATGCCATGGAAAAATGTGGAAACAGCAATGGATGTCCTGGGAGTAGACCGGCTCGATCATGCTTACACTGTCCTCGAAAATCCTACCCTTGTCTCACGTTGCATTGAACAGGGAATTTTGATCACTGTGGTTCCGACAAACAGTTTCTATCTTCGAACCCTAAGTGCAGAATCATGGGCTAAAGAACATCCAATTCGTCAAATGGCTAGGGCTGGACTCAAAATTCATCCCAATACGGATGATCCAGCTTTTCATCTTGTAAATCCAATCAAATGCCAACGTATGATGGTTGAAGCTTTCGGGTGTAGTATTGATGACCTCAAGAGCTTTATGCTGAATGGTCTGGAAGGTTCATGGCTTGATAAAACGACTAAAAGCAATTTCAGCAGACAATGGTCGGAAGAATTTGATGAGCAGCGAAAAAAATATTTCTAGAAATTGGATAAATTCTTGATCCCAAATTTTTTTCACTTAAAAACCAGATCTTTCTGGTTAAAGGATCTTATCGCGGACTAGGGTGTCTATGTCTAATGCAGTCGCTGAAGCAGGAGCCACCGTCATGCTATATGTTCAAGATGAAAACTTGCTAAGAGATCGCCACCAACATCTTCAAGAATTGGGGCAGCGAGCTGATTAATTTGTTTTTGATGTTGCCGATGATGAGGAGGTACTTGCTGCTTTTGGAAAATCAGGGAGCAGCATGGTCAGTTGAAGGGACTGATTTACAATGCTGACATTCAACATCGCCGACCTCTGAAAGAATTTGATTTAAAAGATTTTGATCGGGTGTTGATCATCAATCTGCGGGAGTTTCTTACTTTCTCGTGATGCTGTACGCTTGATGCAGTGCCAAAGATTTGGATCTATTGTCAATATTGATTCAATCACGGGCCCGCAGTCTCAGAAAACAATCACTGCTACTCTATGAATAATACGGACTGAGGGTATTGACCAAGGCTCTTGCGTTTGAAATGGGACCACAAGGTATTCGCTAACAGCATCGCCACAAGCTACTTTGCTACTGAGATGGCTACTGATCTTACAAAAAATCCCGAATTCACCTCCCTTGTTTTTGGACAAACCCCGATGCAGCGTTGCGGTGAGCAAGTTGAGACAGTTGGCATCGCTGTATTTCTGACTTCCTAATCCGCATCCTACATCAATTGAACCGTGTTCTTCGCCGATGGCGACATATCTTGTCAGGTTTTGAACATTTAAAACAATAGACCAGCCATGCTTGACATCGTTGGTTAAATAAGTACCAAGCCTATGCCCAGGATAGTGCGCTCCGCCCAAACTCGCTCTTCAATCAACTAATGAAGTTTTTGGAAGCCGATGGAATAAAAGCCACTCTAGTGGTCTTGCTGAAATCTATGGAATGGTCAGGATGTGGAACTGCTGGCCGTGATATTTTTGATGAAGTGATCGTTTATCCTTCCAAAAGTTGCAGGGCAGGTACGAGTCGTAGCATAGCAGACCATGATCGGTAGTATGCAAATTTCTGTTAGTTTTGTACCGGTTACTAAGGAGGCGGTGGTAAGCAGGGATTAGGCGGAGAAGTATTGTCTGCTATTAATTGTTTGCATTAATAGCAGACAATACTGTTGTATTTGAATGAAAAGATGTTCCATACCCAGTTATTACTGTTACCATCTTGACCTCCAAATAAAAATGTATCGTGAATTAAAAATCTCAACATAAAATTTTAGAATTTTGCCTGTTTTTCTAGAGAATAATGAAAATTTACATTTATTCTATTTATTCAAATTGAAAATTTATACTTATCAATTGATTAAAGCCCATCTTTTCTAATACTGTTGTTAAATCATCTTCTAAAGCTCACTCTGGAGGATTTGTTCTTCGAGATTTACCTTTACTTTATCCCCCCATAGTCTGATTAATGACTTGAAAACAGGTCCGATCTGACCGTTACTGATCGGCAGACTGTTGATCTTTGTAACTGGGGCTATGCAATAAGGAGTGCTTGCTAAAAAAACTTCCTCCGCGTTGATCACGTCATAAACCTGGAAGTCTTTCTCTATCCAGTCAATGCCAAGTTCTACCGCTAGTTGCTTTAGGAAGTGGCTACTAACTCCAGGCAAAATATTTCTGGTGGTAGGACTCAAGATCGTTCCTGCTGTGTACATCAAGAAATTAGAGCCACTGGTCTCCGCAACGTTTCCTTGAAGATCCAAGCACAAAGAAATCGCCCTTTGATCCACTATGTGAGATTCTTGGTCGGCTAACCACCAGTGCATGCGACTTCTGCACTTGATTTTGGGATCAATACATTCTGGTGGAATGTGCCGAATAGATGGAGTCACTACGTGAGCACCTTCAGTGTAATAATGACGCCAAAGAGAAAAAGGTAGGGGGAAAGTATGAATGCAGAAAGTAGGTGTCATTTCCTTGTTCTGACCAGCAGCCCCAGCGTATGCTTTAAATTCACCTGGGGAAATAAATTGAATACACCCAAGTTCCTGATTGGATGTAAGTAACTTGCAGTTATGCTTGACCAATTCTTCGATAATATTTTAGGTTTCTTTTTTTGATTCAGCAGGTTTAATCCTGGCAAATTACAGGATCGATAAAATCGCTCAATATGTTTTTCTAGCTGAAAGATTTGATGATTAAATGTGCGTTCCATGTCAGTTAAGGTAGCACCCAATACAACCGCTGCATCGTAAATTGCAATGTTTGCCCGATTGGAAGGAATCAGTTGTCCATTTAAATAGACGAGTTCTTGTGGGCTCATTCAGACTTCCTGATAAGTGTTGTTAACAGTATAATTAAATTAAAAATTTTACAGTATGCTTACAAAATCAATGCATCAATTTAATTATATACAAAAACCATCACTACAACTAGATGCAATTTGGTATTCCAGATGAATGTATGTGGACACGAGAGGGAATGAGATTGGTAAGAAATTGATTCTTAAAGTGCGCGTAATTTTCGATCAGGAAGGATATTTTAGTTATGTAAAATCTTACTTGCTCGAAGTATTTGATTTTGAGCTGACAAGGTCTCAGATCTTAGACCATTGTTTGATAATTTTATCTTCATTTAAACTCACTACATGTGTAGAATAAAATTCACGAAAGCAGAGAGTGAGTATGTCCAAATCAACACCAAGCTGAAGCATTAACAAGATATTGCCACCTGAACAGTAAGCGAGCCATTACCATTTAGCAGTATCTCATGATAGCTTCAATGATAGAAAAAGTGTATATCAGCAGCAGGGTTTCAAAGTTTGAAGTAACTTAGAAATTCAAGTGATGCTTATGCTGGTAGAGCTAAATGGGCATTTCGTTGAAGTTTCTTTAGCACATTGTTTTCTTTACACCATTACCCACCCAGAAGGTCGTAATGAGTTAATATTTTGGTCCTCTACTATTTAATTGTAACCAAAATCAGCCTTTACAAAAATATTCAACAAAGAGCAATTCCTTGCTATAATTTCAAAATAATTTGTCAATCACCCAGACTGAGTATTTTCCAATCGGATGCTCTGCATCGAAGAAAAGAGTTTTTTTCAAGCTTCTCATCAATACCTCTCAGGAAATCAGCCAAGTTTCTTGTTTTCTTGAATCAGTGGGAAAGTTCATTACCAGATAAAGCCAGTGTGTGATCTCCCACATCAGTAGCTGGACAATAGGATGCCTTTAGTAATATCTCATCAAAACAATCGTTCGGATGAAAGGTTGGTCACAAGCAGTGGAATATCATTATTTCTCTGATCCCTCATTGAAATTTGTGTGTAATTTTTCAGAAATATCATATCTGTTTTTTCTAAGGAAAAAATCTCTTCTAAAAACATTTTTTCTAAGTTTCGCTGGGCAGATCAGCCAGGAGGGCTAACTCCGTCAATGATTAAAAACTGATTACTAGCCGAGGGAGAATTATCGACTGTCTATGCAAGTACTTAATGATTTTATTTATAGAGTAGCAAAAAAATTCTTGGCAGTGGATTTATGAGTGAAAACCACCCATGAGTCTAAATAACACCATCAGTTTCAGCGAACAGATACTCAAACATTAACAATGAGTTGTAACATCTAGAAGTAAAACTCTGGCAGATGAGCCGTGCCAGGAACCATACTTTCTCTGCGGAGCTTCTCTCCCTGATTATGAATCTGGCTAATATTTTGAACCCCTAGCAGTTCCATGGAGCGAATCAAATCTTCCTTTATCAATTCAAAGGCTCGACTAGTACCTATGTGACCACCAGCTCCAAGACCACCAGCGACGACTCTGCCTATGCCCACAGCCTTGAGCCCGTAGCTCAAACCAACAAGAACATCTAGCCCGCTTCTGACTCCTCCATCCATTGCACAATCAAGCTTAGATCCTGCTGCATGCAATTTAGGCATTGCCTCCGCTACAATTTGTAAAGAGGGAATTGCCTGACCCAATTGGCGACCACCGTGGTTGGAGAAAATTACTCCAGTTGCTCCTAATTCTTCTGCTTTCAAAGCATCTTCAGCACAGTGAACACCTTTAACAATTAAAGGCTGGTCTCCCCATGCTTCTTTGATCCAAGGGAGATCACTCCAAGTAACAGCTGAAGCAGCAAGTTGCTCACCTATACCTGCATACGGCATTGGCTCACCTCGCTCGTTTGTTATATTGACAAATGGCAGCATCCCACCATCATTGAAATGTCTCCATAACCACCCAGTTCGAGGAATCATTTGCGGAGCAAGCTTCACCTTGTGAAATGCGCGTGCTAGCTTTCTTGGTCCAGAAAAAATAGAGCTCACTGCGTCCATGGGTTTCATCCGCGCATGTGCAATTCTATCCCCTGATACAGCAGTATCAATTGTCAGCACCAGTGCTGAAAATCCTGCATCTTTAGCCCGTTTAATACCCCTTTTAGCTGTTTCGACTCCCCCACATAGATAAAGTTGGAACCACTTTGGACCACTTGAAGCTTCCGCTACTTTTTCCATGGGAGTCATTGAAAGAGTTGATAGCGTAGTGGCTGTCCCAAATTCTCCAGCAACTTGAGAAACGACTGCATCACCCATCGGCCACAATGTACGGAGGCTTCCAACAGGAGCTGTGAAAAAAGGCACAGAAAGCTCGTGGCCAAATATCTCAGTTTTTGTCTCAATTTTTTTGTGTTTGAT